>Ga0194053_10000931_pt1 | contig 20055 bp, 14 predicted proteins | sample SepL228m_MetaG_FD_161684 | JGI IMG/M metagenome (GOLD analysis project Ga0194053, IMG submission 161684) | Anoxic zone freshwater microbial communities from boreal shield lake in IISD Experimental Lakes Area, Ontario, Canada - Sep2016-L227-8m | ecosystem: Environmental > Aquatic > Freshwater >... | reverse complement strand
CCCAGCGCTTACACATGGGCACTTGGACTTACGTGTCCAACCTCCTGAATGAGCCACCGCCAACGCATCCGGCAGCTCAGGAAATGTTGCTGTTGTGTCAATAGTGAGGACTGACACTTGCACTTGCATGCGGAAGACGGGTGGACAGAGTTAAGCGGACTGAGACGGGAGGTGGGGAGATGGCTTGGAATGCCCCGCAATCGTGCCTGGAGCCCGCTGGAGGGCCTTGACGGGGCCGGGTGGTATGTGGGGACCCCTGGAATGTAACAAATCGCTCTAATGCCCACTATACGCTGTGACGTAACAGAACCATTGGAGCCGCGATGGGGCTTGCGGTGGGCTTGTCAGGGTTTGTGTGCTATCAACAGGTCGCTCCCACGGGATTGGACGAAAATGTCCGCGCTTCGGAAGAATGCGAGATGCGCACCCCTCAGCAAATGTAACAATTTTGTGATTGGCACGGGGGCGGCGTTTCTCGTAAGACACTGGGGGCGAAGTGGTTCTGTCCAATCCGCCCGCACGTTCGCACGACATCGGGCAATACCACAGAAAAAGCCGAATATGAAACTGAACGAACTCAAGAAGGTCGCGGCCCAGGCGCGGCAAAACCTCCAACTCGCTGAATCCAGGAACATGGAACTTCAACGCAAGGCCAAAGCCGCCAAAGCATTGGCGGAGCAGGCGCGCATGAAGCACAAGCATGCGCGAAAAGCTGCGAAGCAGGCCAAACAACTGGCACTGGCAGCGAAAGAGCGGGCTCGCGATCAACTGCGCACATGCGAGAAGGCACAGAAGCGTCTCGCCAAAGCCCTCAAGAAGCTGGCCAAGGACAAGGCGGGCGAAGGGAAGAAGCCCTCATCTGCCACTGCGGTGCCCCGCAAAGCTACAATGCCCAAGAGACGGCAACCCACCTTGGCAGCTCAAAAGCCAGATCCTTAGGGCCAAGCTCAGCCGGTGGCTCCCGCCATCCCGGCGGCATGAGCGTTCCCGTCTTAGTTCAGTCCTGGCAGACAAGGGAGGCCGGCCGGGACACAGGCTTCTGATGCCACACCCGCCAACTTGGCGGCGCGAGGAGGCTGATTTTTCACTTTTGTGACCTTCACTTCGGGGCATCGCACAATGATAATCAATACTTTGGCGCAGGGAGGTTAGTTGCGATCGGGCAAATGCATCGCGTCGCCGGGAACCCAGCAATTGCCGTGGTGTCGCCTGTTCGTCACCTGGTTTTCACCGTAGCGTCATTTGCTCCGGCCCGCTCCCGGCATTATTCTGGCCTTAAGAAATGCTGGTACACAAAAGTGAAAGTCGGTCCCTGGCGAAGAAAGGCAAAGGCTCTCGTGGGCCTTTGTCCGGCCAGGCTGGCCTTTCTATGCGTCAGCCTCTCGATCAAAAGGTTCCTCATGCCTAACGGACAATTACAACTTGGTTTCGAAAGCCTGTCGTGTATCGCGCCGCCCCGGTCGCGGGAGCGGCAGATAAGCCGGGCGCACTGGCGGTTTGGCCGCATGCGCCAGGCGGTTGAGCAGCCTTGGGATTGGGAGTTCCAGCGGCGGTCACTACACCCCAGGGCCTGGATGCCGGACGAAGCGAAGCTTCCGCAGGTGACCCGCTGACCTGCGCGCGCCCTTAGCAGCCTGTTGAAATAGGCATTATTTCGAAATGTGAACACTGCTTTCATTGGCAAATTCGCGTGTTATTCCTGCGAGAACACATTATTTCAACAGGTTGTTAGAAGGACGAGCGAAGCCGCAGAGCAGATTTGCCAATCTGCTGAGCGGGTGGTTTCTCGTCGCTCGGCTCCGCACGTTCATGCACCTGGATTCGGAAGGTCACGTTCCAAGTCTCAGCCCAGATGTTACCAGGATGTGGCACTGCCGTCATCGAGTATCTACTTCCCGCGATCGCTGACGGTGCGCGAGTGCCTGGCCTGGTAAAACAGGCCCCGATATTCGCCAGGCTCGCCTTTGCTCTCGTAAAATACAGCGATGGGCTTCCCCGCAGGCAGAGACTGCGTGGCAATGAACTTGAGAAATGGGCCGTCGGTGCCGTAGCTGTCCCCAAAGCCGGCGAGGACGAATACCTGCTTGCCTGGCCGTTTGCGCCCGAGCTGGGCGAGGATTTGTCGCAACTTATCCAGCTTGCCAACGTTCCAGGTGACCGGATAAACCAACTCCTCGGTAAGGCGTCCGTCGCGGGTTCTGACTTCGATACCGTGGATATGGTCGGCAGGAAGGGCCAGGCTTTCGGCGGCGCCTTTGACGAAAAGGTCGGCGCTGGCCGAGATGATATGCGACTCCACGCCGCCCCGCTCCAGCGCCAGGATGATATGGACCGACGAGGCCATGAAGTAACTGCTAAGGGTGTCTGCGAAATAGCGGCGGCTGAGCTGGAGAACATCCTCGGCTCTCGCGCCACGCAGCATTTGCGGGATTAAAGGATAAGCAAGCCAGCGGCCAATGCGCACGTCCAGGTTCGTGTAGTCGGTCCAAAATCTACCAAAACCGCCGGCCCGCGGATAGAGTTCGGACAGGCCGTGTTCGATGGCGACCTGAGCTAGTCCGGGGTACACAATCCGGTCACCTTCCCTAAGCCCTTCGGAGCAATCGCCTTTGAGGATGGTGCCGTCGAAATCCCAAACGGCGAGGAAGGCCGTCGAAGCGGCGGCATTGGTTCCGCCTGCGCTCTTCAGGATCGCGTCGCGGGTCCGCAAGACCTGAGTAATGATGTGGCTGTCATCCGGCTCTTCGGCGAGGGCTGACACAGAGCCCGAAAGTGCGAGGAGGAAAGTCAGAAACGCAATCAAGGTCTTCATGGAACTATCTAAGCTTAAAGCCTGACGCGGCTCCACACCGCCTCGAACGGCTCAATGTGGCTGCGATTCTGCCAGGATTTGAATGCAAGCGAAATGCAAATCATCTGCCGCTACCTTTTCAATTAGGGTTTGGCGCGAGTGCGGACGCCAACGCGGTGCGCGCCGGATCGGATTCCATGATCAAAGGCCTCGTTGACTGAATCGAGGTCGAACCGGTCATCGACGAGGCTGGCGAAGGGGAATCGCTGAGCATACTTCTCGATGAACTCTACCGCAGCCACGAGGTCTTGCTCGTTATAATTGTGCAGGCCCCTGAGCGTGAGCACGCCCCGGACAAGTTGTTCCGCATGGAGTTGGATCGCGCGCTGAGGAAAGGTAGCGCCGACGAAAACGGCGGTGCCGCCTACACCTAGCAAGCCCGGCAGCGCCTCCATCATCTCCGGCGCTCCGCTGTAGTCGAGAGCTATGGTCGCCGGCTCGCCGGGGAGCACGGCGGCCAGGCGCTCCTTGAGGCTCGAGCCGCCGGAGTTAGCAGGCACCGCCACGTCCGCGCCAAATTTGCCTGCCGTCTGGAGCCGTTGCGGGTCAATGTCCACGGCTACGATGCGTTTTGCCCCGAGGCACTGGCACATTGCGCAGGCGATCACTCCCAGCATGCCTGCGCCCGTGACCAGCACGCTGCGCTCGTGGAGGGAGCCGGCGAGGCGGAGGGAGCCGGCAACCGTGGCCACCGAGCAATTGATCAGCGCCAGGATAGGCAGCGGGATCGCTTGACCCAGCCGAATGAGCGGAGTGTGCTTGCGGAGCACGCAATACTCCGCCAACCCGCCGTGCAGCGTGCTCTGCGGTGTCACCTGCTCGTGGCCGTACTTGAATAGGTCCGGCGATTTCTGCCGGAGGCCCCGGCGAGCCATCGGGCCGTCAGGATCCGCGGCAAAGATGGCCCAGGTCACGCGATCCCCGACACGCAACTCCGCGCCTCGCGCGTCGGCTTGCGGCGCGCCCGGACCCAATTCCTCGATCACGCCGACGATTTCGTGGCCGAGGATCGTTGGCGTGCGTTCGAGGCGCTTGCCGATGAAGGTGGTCAGGTCGCTGCGGCAGAGGGTAGTGTATTCATTGCGAATGAGAATCTCGCCCTCGCGCAGTGCCGGCACCGGGATCGTCTCATAGGTGAAGGGCCGGCCGGCGGAATGAAAGATCGCCACTTTGCTGGTCTTCATGGGTTTTGTGGTATTGGCATTCGGTTAGCGATGACCCAACGCCGCCGCACTTCCCCGGGTGGCGCCGCTTCTTACTGTGGCTTTGAAATCCGCCATGACCGCCACCTCCAGTCATGGGCGTTCGCCGCGGACGATCCGCGTCGAGACTTCATCCACAACTGGTATCAAATCCGCCGCCGTGTCTATCAGATAGTGAGGTCCGCACACCGCAAGCCGGGCCCGCGCAGCGGAGATTCTCGCTTCGCGCTTCTCCGGGGGCAGGGCGGCCAGTTCGGTTTCGGATAAGCCGACCTCATTTCCGGAACGAACCACCGAGACGACCCACATCCCGGCAGCGTGGCCCTCGGCAACATCAACGGGCGTGTCACCTACTTTGACGAAGCTGCTCATGGGATAAACGTCCAGTTGCCGCGCCGCGTGGAAGGCCATCCATGGCGCGGGCCGGCCTTTGCCGACGTCATCGGGACAAACCCACAAGTCCGGGGAGTAGCCGCCTGCTGCCGCCAGCGGGATCAGGTTGGTCATCATGGCGCGATCAAACCCGGTGGTGTTGGCGATCTTGATGCCCCGACTGCGCAGTTCCTGCGCTGTCCTGGGCAAGCCGGGAATGACGTCGCAATAGCTTTTAAGGACTTCCCGCTGCAGCGGGGTGAACTCGGCGTAAAGCTGGTCGAGCAATGCCCGCGTCGGCTTCGATTCGTTGGCCGCTTCCCAGCGAGCCGCGACGGAAGGCTCGTTGAGCATGGTCCAGATGTGATCAAGCTTGTGAGTGCCCATCGGGCGGCGCGCCTCTTCGCTGGAGACGGCAACGCCGTGGCGGGCAAAGAGTTCGACGAAGGCGGCGACGGGGCCGCGGCTGCCGAAATCAAGGGTGGTGCCGGAGATGTCAAAAATCACGGCCCGGACGCCGCGAGGAGTGGATGGGTGTGTCAGGTTCATTAGTATTTTATCCTAAGAGGTATTCGGTTAGTTTGCACGCTCGATGGGTCGGCCGGGGCCGGCACCATCACAGTGAGAAGATTCAGGTCGGTAAAGCACTGGTGAAGTAAAGTTGCCTAAAGTAGAGTGTAAAGTGATGGCATTAGCTTGAAGGCGAGGCTCGGGAGCCAACGAGGTTCGCCCACGGCCAAAGAAGACGATCGCCACCAGGAGCGCGGCGATGGATGCCAGGGCGACCACCCAGCCGGTCATTTTGAACAAGGGAAGCAAATCGCCCTCCACTTTCCAGAAGTTCTTGGCCACCATCACCGCCACATAGCCCAGATACCCGAACGCATCCGAGAGATACATCAGGTAACCGATGTTGGCCCGGTCGCGGGTCATGGCAATGAGCCGTTCAAACACCGTCGTGTGCACCGCCACGTAGGGCAAGTACAGCCCGAACCCGAGGAGCACCATAAACGGAAAAGGGGCCACCCAACCCAGCCCTTGCGCCCAGAGCACAACCACAATCAGGCTGAGGCCGCCCAGCGCGGTGCCCAGCCCGAGGAAGAACGCCCGCCGATTATCGCGGACGAGCACCACCAGGGCGTTCACAGCTATTACGCCCAGGGCAACGAAGACCTCCGAGCTGGTGAATACGCCGGGTTGTGCTTTGGCCCCCAAACCGGCCCACAACTCCGGCGCGAAGTCCGCCCGCATGCTGCGCAGCACTGTCACCAGCAAGTACGCCAGCGTAATGGCGACCAGGCCTGGCGCGTGGCGGCGGAACATCGCCCAGCGTTCGGCTCGTTGCATGGGAGCGCGCGCCGACCGCGCGGCGATGTCCTGTGCAGACGGGGCCGGAATGCGCTGCAGCATCCAGACGAAGCCGACGAGCGGCAGCAGGAAGATCGTCCCTGCCCAGAAGGGCATCCATTGCTCCCTCACGCCGGCCTGAAGCAGATAAGCCCCCACCGACTTGGTGAAACCATCAGCCAGGATGAAGCTGGCGCACAATCCCGCGACAAAAGCCTCGGTCATGCGGCGTCCTTCCAGGAATCCCAGCACCAGGCCGAAAACCATGCCCAGGGGCAAGCCATTAAGGAAGAGGCAGGCGATATTGTAGGGCGACGGAACCAGGGCGAAGAGCAATAGCGCCAGATGCGCGGCGACCACGAAACCCAGCAGCGTGGTGGCTCGACGCTGGGGCGGCATCTCGGCAATCACCTTGATGCCGATGAACTTCGATATCGTGTAGCCCAGGACCTGGGCTAGCACCAGCCAGGTCTTGAAGCCGGCGCCGAAAGGGGCTGTGGTGTAGGTGCCCGCAGTGAACGGTTTGCGGAAGGCATACATCGAGGCGTAAGCACCGAAGGCCGCCACCACACACCAGGCCGAAAGCGCCCAGGAGCGCTCAGACAGCTTCGTCGCACTCCGTTGCGGCGTCACCGGCTGCGAGGCGGAAGAAGTTTGCACGGGCATGACTGGTCAGGGGTTCGGAGAACCGCCGCGGGTGGCCTGAGCCACCACGCCAATTGCGTGGACAAGCTGTTCCATGTCGGCTGGAAACAGCCGGCCGATGTTGCCGATCCGAAAGGTGTTCACCCGTGTCAGCTTGCCCGGGTAAATGATGAAGCCACGCTCGCTCAAGGCCCGGTAAAAGCCGCTGAAATCGAACTCCGAGGTGGGATACTGGAACGTGGTGATGATTGGGCTTTGCACCGAGGGATCGAGATAGGGGCGGAAGCCCAGGCCGCGCATGCCGACCATCAGGGTGGTGTGGTTGCGCACGTAGCGCTCATGGCGCGCAGCCACCCCGCCCTCCGCTTCCAACTCGCGCAGGGCCTGGTCAAAGGCCAGCATGACATGGGTTGGGGGCGTGAAGCGGAATTGCCCGTTTCTCTCGAAGCCTTGGAGCTGGCCGAGCAAATCCAGACTGAGGCTCCGGGCCCAGCCTTCACATGCCAGCAGAACCTCGCCTCGGCAGAAGATGAACGAGAACCCCGGTACTCCTTCAATGCATTTGTTGGAGGAGGAAACCAGAAAGTCAATGCCACAGCCCTCGAAATCAATGGGCATGCCGCCGAAGCTGCTCATGGCATCAACGATAAAGACTTTATCATGGCACTTTGCCACTTGGCCAAGGGCGGAGATGGGATTCAGCAGGCCAGTGGTGGTCTCGCAATGCACCACTGCCACGTGCGTCACAGTCTTGTCGGCTTCGAGGCATTCCTCCAGGGTCTCCGGCTCGGCGGGCGTGTCTTCGGCGGTGGCAAGCACCACGTGATCAATGCTGGCGTGCTCGAGGATCTGGACGATGCGGTCCCCGTAAGCGCCGTTCGTGAGTACGACCACTTTGCCCTGCGGCGGCACGCAGCTTTGGAAGACGGCCTCGACTCCGAAGGTGCCACTGCCCTGGAGCGGAATTACCGTCCACCCGGTGCCGGAGGAAACGCCCGCCAGTCCGAGCAACCGCCCGCGCACGCTGGCGACCACCGCGTTGAAATCGGCGTGCCAGGAGCCTGCATCGTGGAGCATGGCCTGCTTCACCTGAAGGCTCGTAGTCAGCGGGCCGGGCGTGAACAGGAGCGAGTCTCGCGCGGGAGAGAGATGGGCTGAGGAGAACATGGTCGTGTCAGTAAAATCAGATCTCAGGGAACGTCCCATCGAGACGAGGCAGGTTGCGGCATACACGTGACGGCCAAATGGCGGAATGGTTACGACTCGGTGACAACAGCCTTTTCGTGCCTCCAAGAGACGGGCACCTTTACGGCGTCGTCCAAAGCTGCACGGAGAATCCCCCAAGCCTGGTCTAGTTCTGCCTGCGCCACATTCAGCGGCGGAGCGAACGTAAGCACATTGCCCTTGGAGACTTTAAAGTTCAGCCCACGGCGCAAGGAGGCATACATGGTCTTCTCAGCCTCGTCGTGCCCGTTGCTGCCGGGGAAGCCTACTTCGACGCCGAGCAGCAGACCGAGACCGCGCACTTCGCGCACGAGGGGATGACCGGCCAGGCGCTGGCGAAGGTCGGCGAGTGTTTGCGCACCGAGGGCGGCAGCGCGCTCGACCAACCGGCCTTGTTCGATAACTTCGAGCGTAGCTAGTCCAGCGGCGCAAGCGACCGGGTTCTTCTCGTGCGTGTAATGGCCGAGCGACTGCTGAGTAGCGACATTCAAGCCCTCACGCGCGAGGATGCCCGCGAGAGGAAACACCCCGCCGCCGAGACCCTTGCCCAGAACGGCGATGTCCGGGACCACGCCGAACCACTCGAAAGCGAAGAAACGACCGGTGCGGCCAAGGCCGATGGGAATTTCATCCAGGATCAAGAGTGTGCCATGCTTGTCACAGGCGGCGCGGATGCGCTGCCAGTAGCCCGGCGGCGGGATGATCGGGACATTACGCACGGTTTCGGCGATCACAGCCGCGACGTCACCCTCGCGATCCAGCATATATTCGACGTAATCCGCGCACGCGAGGTTGCACGTTCCGCCGCAACGGAATGGGCAGTGGCGGGGGTCAGGCGGCGGCGCGTGCTCGCAGCCAGGGAGCAGTGGGCCTGCCGCCTCGCGAAACGCGCGTTCACCCCCGACGGAAATAGCATCGAGCGAGGCCCCGTGGAAAGCATCCCACATGGAAATGGTCTTGAACCGTCCCGTGGCCACCCGGGCCAGCTTCAGTGCCATGCCGATGGCGGAGGCGCCGCCGGGCGCAAACAGGACGCGCCTCAAGTCTTCCGGACCATGTTCCGCAAGGCGGGCCGCCAGTTGAATAGCGGGCTGATTCGTGTACCTGCGCGTGCAGAACGGGAGGGTGTCAAGCTGGGTCTTAATGGCGCCGATCACATGGGGGTGACGGAACCCAACCTGATGGACGTTGTTGCCGTGGAAATCTAGGTAACGTCGCCCCTCGACATCCTCAATCCAGGTGCCTTCCGCCGCACTGAGGGCGTTGAGACAGGGAGTGGACATTGCCTGGTGAATGAAGTGCTTTGCGTCCTCGGCGAGGAGTGTGCGTGTCTTCTCCGCAAGGTGCTGCGCCTGGTAAGCTTGCCGTTGCAACGACAAGTTGACGTCGCCCTCCGTGCGCAGGTGGTCGAGTTTATCAGGGTGAGAAGGCAACTCGGCTCCCGAGTCGCCCGCAGGAGATCTGGTGTTCACTTCATTGGTTGGAAGCCGGTGTCGAAAGCCTCGGAGATCCCGTGTCACTAGACCGGGTTCGGGCACCCTGGAACCTCGCCCGAACCCGGCAGGATTGTCTCGCTCTATTGCGTCTGGCCCACCACGCGGAAGAGGCGGGTCGCCGCCCCCACCGGCAGGGTGGCGGAGAAGCCATTCGTCGTGGCGATGGCAGCCCAATCCGCCGTCAGATTGGGCTTGCTCTGAATCACGAAAGGAGCCAGACCGCCCTTCCAACTGAGCACAACTCCATCCCCGGCCGGCACCACGCTGGTGATAAAAGGCAGGGGCGACACGCCGTGTGCGCCGGCGTTGTAGAGTTGGGCTATCTCCTGGGCGGTGATCAGGCGGTTCCAGAGGATGACTTCGTCAATGTCCCCTTCGATGGCCGCGCTGCCGCCGTCGGTGTAGTTTCCAGTCCCGTCCTGGCCGATGTTCAGCGCATAGCCTTGGCTGCCTGTGTCCACCGAGCCGGCGATAGTCAGAGCGCCGGTGTTGATCAGCACGCCGTCCAGGTAGGTGCTGACCCCTTGGCCGCGCCAGAAAGTGCAGACCAGTTGGTGCCAACTGCCGTCGCGAACAACCTGGATCGGGGTGGCATTGAACCGGTTACCGCTGCCGCGCGGAGTGCCGGTGCAACTGATACGGAAGTTGCCGCCATTTTGCGCAAACAGGCCCCAGCCGATATTGGAGCTGCTGCCCCAATCCTTGTTCGAAATGAGGGCCGGATCGTCCACCTGGCTAGTGTAGTTCACCCAGAGCGCCACGGAGAAGTTGCCGGTGCCAAACTTAAGGTCGCTCGGGTAACCGAGGCTGACGTAGTTCCGAGTGAGGCCGTCGGCCGTGGTCTTGAAGTGCAGGGATTGTCCCACGCGGCCGGTGCCGAAGGTGGGCGAGCCCATCGGAGTGCCGTGATTCCGGCGGCCCGAGTAATCCCCAAAATCGCCATCGAAGGGCAAATAGGCCACGATATTCTGGCCTAGAGACCCGGTGAATACCGTCAGATGCGCGTTGGTGCTCGTGGCGGGGCCGTAGCTGTTGCTTACTTGGACGCTGTAATCAGCATCGTCCGCGGCGGAAACCACTGGCAGCACCAGCGGGTTGGTTGTGGCGCCCGACAGGGTGTAGCCGTTCTTCAACCACTGATACGAGAGCGCACCCGGCGCGTTGACCGCCACGCTGAAGTCCACGTTGGTTGCCCCTGGGCTTACGAACTTCGGCGTCGGCTGCTGGGTGAACACCGGAGTGGTGATCACGGTCAGCACCGCGACGCTGCTGGTGGCAGAGCCGAGGCTGTTGGTGACAACTACCTTGTAGGAACCGCTGTCAGCACCTTGAGCACTGGCAAAGAACAGCGCGGAATCCGTCTTACCGCTCAACAAGGTCGTGTCCTTATACCACTGATAGGCGAGCGGCGTGGCACCCGAAGCGGTCACCGCGAGATTAGCCGAGTTGCCGGCGAGGACCGTCTGGCTGCTGGACTGGCCTGTAATGTTCGGGGCAGCGTTCACCGTGAGGGTGGCCACTGCGCTGGTGACTGCGCCATAGATGTTGGTGATAACGACTCGATAGTTCCCCTGGTTCGGGACCGCCGGACTGCTGATGAGCAATGTCGAATTGGTCGCGTCTGCCATGGGAGTCACTCCAAAATACCATTGGTAAGCCAGCGACGGGGTGCCTAGGACGCTGACGTAGAGATAGGTGCTCACGCCCGCATCCACTGTTTGATCGACCGGCTGCACCGTGATAGCAGGCAAGGAGCCGGGAGTCGAGGTACTGGCCTGATCGACGGTGTTGGTGCGGAGGCCGGCATTGAAGATTCCCATGGCTTCGCGGTCTGTAACGACACGACGCCAGATGGCCAGGTCGTCAATCAGACAGTCTATGTGCGACACGCTTCCGCCGTCGGTGTAGCGGCCAGTGCCGTCCTGTCCAATGCTGACGCTGAAGCCTATACCGTCGGTGTCCGCGCTACCGACGATGTTCGTCGGAGAGTCGATGCCGAGAGCGCTGGTGTCACGAACAACGCCGTCAATATAGGTCTTCGCGACACTATGGCGGGCAAAAGTGACCAGCACGTGATGCCAGCCCCCATCCTCCATGTCGGGCCCCAGATGCGGACTGTCGCGGCGGGAACTGCCCACGCCGGGGACGTTGTTGATGGCGTTGTCGCGGTAATTCCATTTCATGCCATCGCCCTCGCTGCAAACGATCCAGCCGGGGTTGCCGCCACTATCCCAGTTTTTGTTGCCGATGAAACTTTGGTCATCATTCTGATCAAAAATCTTCGTCCAGAACGAGACTGAGAAATCCACCGCGTCACCCGTCAGGTCGGAGCCGAATTTCAGGTCGTTCGGATAGTTGAGCGTCACATAATTGTTGATGCTGGGAGCGTTGGCGGGGGTGCCGTTGTTGTTGACGCGAATGGCCTGGCCAAGAAACCCGTTCGTGAAGGACGGCGTGTTGACATTCGTTGCATTGTTACCGCGGCCAGAGGCGTCCGCATAGGTGTTGTCGAAGGTTAGGTGAACCACCATATCCTGGGTAATTGATCCGGCAAAAACCGTCAATTTGGCTGCAGGACTGACCACGGTGCTGAAGGCGTTGCTGATTTGGACCTGGTAATACCCAGCCTGATTGGTCTGGGCACTGTTGATATTATAGGTCGTGCCTGTGGCGCCCGGGATGGCGTTGCTGTTGAACAGCCACTGGTAATACAAGGGCTGCCCGCCCCGAGCCGTAATCGAGAATGACGACGGTGCGTCCACTGTAACCGTCTGCTCTTTGGGCGCTGAGACAACCACCGGAGTGAAGACCAGTGACAGCGGGGCTTCGTCGCTGATCGCATACCCATAATCATTGGTAACTGCCACGCGATAGAAGCCGAGGCTGTTGGTGCTGGTATGGTCAATTGTATAGCTCGCGGCCGTCGCTCCGGGAATGTCCACGCCATCGTGCTGCCATTGGTAGGTCAGTTGGCTGCCGCCCGCGATCACGGTGAAGGTGGCCGGGCCGTTGTAGTCGGCCTGAACCGGGGCCGGCTGCTGCGGGATCACGGGGCGGTCAATCGAGTAGAACCCGAGGTTGTCGATGCCGAAATACCAACTGCCCGTGCCGGCCTGGAGGAAGCGCATGCGCACCGCCGGTTGACCATCAGCCAACGGCAAGCGGAACAATTCGATGCGCTTTTGCTGCACCGGGTCATCATTGCGGCACCCGCGGACGTACGGAATCAGATTGGTCGAAATAACGGCGCCGATCCAGGTGCCGTATGACTTGCGGTGAGCTTGGTCGTTGCGGGCGGTGTTGAATGTTGCAAAGACGTCAATCTGGCCGGAGAACTGGTTCGTCACGACGTCGGAGCCTTCGCGGTCCGTTGTGCCGTCGTCCAGCATGTAGAGCAGCGGCTGCCACGTCGCACCATGGTCTATGGAATACTCGATGGCGCAGATATTGTCCTGGTTCTGCTCGTTGATATGATGGAAGGAGACATAGACGTTGGTCTGGCCGGCAAAATCATAGTCTTTGGTGAAGAGCACCTGCACCTGGCTGCCGTCCCGTTGGTCGGACTCCGCGGCGATCAGGTTGTTGCTAGCGAGACTGGTGAGCAGCACGCCGTTTTCTACAATCGGCGGCAGGATCAGACGCCGGTTACCAGAGATAGTGGGAAAGCCCGGGGATGTGTAGGTCGCGGTGTCCGGATAGACCGCCGCGTATCGGGACTTTTCAATCAGCACCCAGTCCTTATAAGAATCCGATTGGGTGTCACTCAGGTTCAACCCGGAAGTAACTGTATCCGTCCAGTTCGTTGCAAGCCAACCTGCAGGAATAGCGCCTTCGGCCACTTGGTCAAAGGTCTCCAGGTAGATCGGAGCTGGCAGCGTGATGTTTTGGTATTGGGCGACGGTGAAGCTCCAAGTGTTTGTCTTGAGGCCCACCTCGTTGTCCGAGAAGACGAGGGAGGCGATATGTACCGAAAGGGGAGAAAGGAAGCTGGCTGCTGTCCCGGTAACGGTGAAATTGGTATTGTCGAAAGTCACCGTCGGGGACATGGGCACGCCATCCAGGCTTAGGCTAAACGAATTGCTGTCAACCATCGTGCTGCCTGGGTTAACAACGGCGGTTACCGTTGGCTGTGGCGAGACGCCGGTCGCATTTACGGCTGGTGAGCGGAGAACCAAGTAGGAAGGGATGAAGGTGATATTCGTTGGAATCTTGGATGCGGAGGCGGCGCCGAGCGCGGCGATCTGCCCAGCATTGAGCGGCACGTCCCAGAGTTGTATGCTGCTGACGTAGCCTGGCGCTGCGCCGTCGAGAGTGCTGTTCGCAAACAGTTGTGAGAGGCCCGAAGAACCCATCACGCCCGCCACCCCGAGCGCCAATTGGCCGTCCAACCCCGTATCGTTTTGTTGCACTCCCACTTCGACGCCATTTATGTATTCATGCACCTCTGTCCAATCCACCGAAAAGGCGATGCGGTACCATGTGTTGGGCGAGATGTGCCCGGCGTAAGGACCGGCCGGCACACCGATGCCGTTGTTGCTGTCTACAACCAGATCCGCGTTCGGGGTGAAAATGCCTTCGTCGCTCATTACCAGGGGTCGCACGTGACTGTCCATATCTGTAGGGAACAATAAGTCTATCACGAACGTGTAACTGTTAACGATCGAGCCGCCACCGTTCGGAATGCTTGGATTCACCAGGAAATAGCCCATGCTTGAATCCGCCGCAGGAAAGCGCATCACATTGGCATCGGTGCCATTGATCGCCGGAATGCCCAGTGCGGCGGTTGATCCGAATTGCGTTCCGGCTTGTGTAGGCCCGCCGGGGCCATCGACATAACTGAGCGAGTTGGTGCCTACCCTCGGGCTGAGGTCGCCGGCATTGAAGTCCCATTGCCCAAAAGGTTGCCCGAAAGCAAGCCCGCCCCCTGCCAGGAGGGCTCCGCTGAGGAGTAGTTTAAGTGTGGTGGATTTCATGTTCGTTGTTCGTGTTGTTGTTTTTCTTGTCCCGGCTGCTCCGCTCGTTTCCGACGCCTGCGTAGGCGCGAATTCGAAGCACATAGCATCCGCAATTGTCCGTGATCCGGCCTGGGATCTTATTTGCTGGCGTTATATTGCTTGAGGATTTGTTCTGCCCGCCGATTCCCTGTGGCAGCAGCCTCCCGTGCGCTGCTGAGCGCGGCAGGCAAACAGCGGCCTATGGCTAGGCGTTGTGCGGGGGTCAACTCCGCCTGCTGCGATAACTGCTGCAGCGCGACTACGGCTTCAGGGTCGTGCCGCCTTGTGGCTTGAGCAATCGCGCTTGCCCCCTGCTGGAGCGCAGATGACGCGCCTTGAAATGCATCGGTCATCACTTTCGGAGCCACGGCCGAAGGCACAGGTGCGTTGCCAGTCTCTTGCTGCTTGCAGCCGGCATGAAACAGCAGCACCAGGATGGCGAGAGTCGGGATGATGAAGAATCGCAGTTTCATGTTGGTCTAATCGGGGCATCCAACTTCCGCCCGCTCCCCCGTGTAGTAGCGGTAATCAATCCCCACGTTGTATCCGGAGAAACGAATGCAGCTTACATGGCCATCCATCCACATCGTTTGGCAGCGTCGGTTGTGCCGGTACCATTCAGCGGACAGGTCAATCCCCGGGTATAGCGGTGCCAGGTCGTACCGCCACTGGGTCAGAATTTCCTTTCTGTCGGGAAAGAGGCCCAGGCTGTCATCCGGACCCTCCATCTTCTGTTCCACGGAATCCTGGAATAGAATGGTGCGTGCCGGATAGGAGAAACTCGTGAGTTTACGCGGGGTGCCGCCCCCTTCGGGTGGTTTGCTGACAAATTCCTGGGTGCCGTAAGTTGAATCGAGCCAAAAGTCGGCGGGATAGCTGAGCCCGTCCTCCCGCCACTCGTCCGCGATCCTGGCTGCAGGGCAATGCCACATCTTGCGTTGACCTTTAGCGTAATCCTGATAGGCCACTCCCCAATACGCCGCCCCGTTGTCGGGAGGGAGCGGAATCGAAGATCTCGGGTTTAAGAACCATTGTCCACCGTTGGGCTGGGTAGCCTTTTCCACCGTGTAAACCAGATCCCTGAAGTCCTCCGTGTACAGGCGTTCCGCCAAGAATACTTGTCGCTGATTCGACGAGCAAACGACTTTCTTGCTGACGGCCTTGGCCCGGCTCATTGCCGGCAGGAGCAACGCCGCGAGAATAGCGATTATTGCAATAACCACCAGCAGTTCAATCAGGGTGAATGCCTGATTGCGACAGGGCCGACTCTTTGTTTTGAAAGTATTCATGATTGACGTGCGATACCCTATCCGACCGGTGTCGCTCAGCCTAATGGAGATTGGGCAACATTCTAATGACGGAGATGGCAAGCCGGTTACGAATCCGTTACAACGTGATGTTTCTTGCGTCGAGGACTTGTATTGAGGCCTCTTGTCACATATTAAGGGCATGTTAGCCGCCCCGGGAGGGGCAGACTGCGTTGTCATGAACAAGCCTCAATTCAAGCTACTGATTGTCCTGGGCCTGATCGCCATCACGGCGACAGCGACTCTTTGGATCCTGGTCGGCCGAGACGGAACTAGACACCCGGCAGAGGATAATCATCCGCCAGTTTCGCCCGACGCCCAAATCAAAGCCCGTGCGGCGGCGGGCGACCGCGAAGCTCAATTTGCCCTGGGTCGCTGGCACCTCGACCCTACTGGCAGCGTGCGCAATTACACCCTGGCGGCCCATTGGCTGACGAAAGCGGCAGCCGGCGGCAGAGCGGAGGCCCAGTATCTCATGGGCACACTGTATGAAGCCGGCCAGGGCGTCGAGCGCAGCCCTTCCAATGCCCTGATGTGGTTCGAGCGCGCCGCCGTCCAGCAGCACGCCGGGGCCTGCTACAATCTGGGTTCAATGTATGCCGCAGGCCGGGGCGTGGACCACGATTCCGCGCGCGCCGCGAAGTATTACATGCAAGCGGCCGAGCTGGGCGATGCCCTGGCCCAATTCAACGTAGCTCAGCGTTACCAGTTAGGACGAGGTGTTGACACCAACCTCGTCGAGTCATGGAAATGGTACTCCCTAGCGGCGAAAGGCGGCGTGCCCGATGCACAACGCGTCCTGCCCGCCGTGGAATCCCATCTCAGTCGTAAGCAGCTCCACGATGCCCGTCGCGCCGTGGAGGAATTCCTGAAGCGAACCTCAAATCTGGCACCACAGAATTCCCGTTGACAGATTGCCCAACCCTTCCCGCAACAGAAAAGGCCCGACATTATGCATCCGAATACTTCTCCAGCATTACGCCCTCACATCAAGGACCCCCTTACCCTTATTACCGTCACCGTGGCCTCCTGGCTAATTACCACAGCAACTCCAAATGCGGCCGAATCCCGTGTGGCGGCGGAACATGTCGGGCGGTCTGGGACCAATCGCCTGGTAACCCCGGTGAACCAGATCGTGACTCCTGTGGGGCGCCAGGTCGAGTTGCCTGGGATGCGCCCCCAAGCCCTGGCCCTTTCGCCTGATGGCCGCTGGCTCGTGGTTTCCGGAAAAACCAGTGAAATCGTGATTGTGGATCCCGCCACAACGCAGATCCTCCAACGGGTTGCGCTACCTTCGGAGAAACAGAATGAGCCCCGGCCCCGTGCTGCCTCAACGAACATCCTGGAGCCCGATGGTAAGGGCCAGGTAAGTTATGCGGGGCTGATCTTCTCACGCGACGGCAGGCGTCTTTACCTCAGCAACGTCAATGGCAGCATCAAAGTCTTTACCATCGAAGCCCAGGGCACGGTTCGACCGTCACATTCCATGGCGCTGCCACTAGCCAATGCGCCACGGCGCAAGGAAGAGATCCCTGCGGGGCTGGCCCTGTCATCGGATGGCTTGCGGCTCTACGTTTGTGGGAATTTGTCAAATCAGTTGCTCGAACTGGACACTGCGACCGGCCAACCACTCCGTGCCTTTCCGGTCGGTGTGGCGCCCTATAATGTCGTCCTGGTCGGCACCAAGGCCTACGTGAGCAACTGGGGCGGTGGCCGCCCACGGCCGGGCGATCTCACCGGACCTGCTGGCCGAGGCACTGAGGTCAAGGTGGACCCTCTTCGCCACATCGCCTGTGAAGGATCCGTGAGCGTGGTTGACTTAACTGCCGCTGGCGCGCAAGCAATCAAGGAAATCCCCGCTCAGCTTCACGCCTCGGCCCTCGCCGTTTCGCCGGACGGACGCTATGTGGTCTGCGCCAATGCCGCGGCGGACAATCTAACGGCAATTGACACCCGGTCCGATATTGTGGCGGAAACCATCTGGGTTAAGCAGAGTCCCGCAGACTTGTTCGGCGCGTCGCCGAATGCACTCTGCTTCGCGCCTGACGGAAGAACGCTCTACGTCGCCAACGGAACTCAGAATGCCATCGCCGTCATCCAGTTCTCGCCGCACAAGCGGTGTTCACAGTTGCTGGGTTTGATTCCCGTCGGCTGGTTCCCGGGTGCCATCGCGTTCGATTCCAAACACAAGGCCCTCTGCGTGGCCAATATCAAAGGTCATCCAGAGCAGCCTCAGCTCGATAATGATTCATCGAAGCGCGGCTTTAACTCCCACCATTACTTCGGTTCGGTGTCGTTGGTGCCGCTGCCGGCGACTCGGGCACTGCCCGCACTCTCCGCGACTGTTTACGCTAATTATCGCCGCGACCGAATGGCGCTGGCCTCGGCCGGACCGCGCCCCGGCCAACCCGCGCGCCCCGTCCCGGAACGTGTCGGCGAACCCAGCCCCATCCATCACGTCGTGTATGTTATTAAGGAAAACCGCACCTACGATCAGGTCTTCGGAGATCTCCCCCAGGGCAACGGCGATCCCTCGCTCTGCGTGTTTGGCGAGCGCATCACGCCGAATCAGCACCATTTCGTCCGCGAGTTTGTGCTGCTCGACAACACATACTGCTGCGGCATTCTTAGCGCCGACGGCCACCAATGGGCCACGACGGCCATCGGCACTGACTATCTCGAAAAATCCTTCGCCGACTGGCCGCGGAGTTATCCCGACGGCATGGGAGTCGATGAAAATGACGCTCTGGCCTATTCACCTGCGGGATTCATTTGGGACAATGCTTTGAAGCATGGGATTTCCATCTGGAATTTCGGCGAGTTCGCCCTGCCCGACTGCCATTGGGCCAATCCCGCCCGCAAAAGCTCACCCGCGTGGAAGGATTACTGGGACGAGTTTCAGCACAGTCTGGGAGAGGTTGTGATTGGCAGTCAACCGAGTGTGGAGAGCATCCGGCCGTTTACGCCGACTAACTTCGTCGGCTGGGAGATGTCTGTGCCAGATGTCTGGCGCGCCCGATATATCACCAACCAACTCGCGGCGTGGGAGCAGGCGGGAGAAATGCCACGGTTGGTCATCATCTGTTTGCCCAACGACCACACCAGTGGCACCAGCACCGGTGCGCCGACTCCCGCCGCGATGCTGGCAGACAATGACCTTGCGTTCGGCCAGATCGTCGAAGCCCTCAGTCACTCGCGTTTCTGGAAGTCCATGGCCATCTTTGGCGTCGAAGATGATCCCCAGAGCGGTTGGGACCACGTGAGCGGCTACCGCACCACGGCCTATGTCATCAGTCCTTGGGCCAAGCGCCATGCGGTGGTCAGCACCCAATACAATATGACCAGCATCATCCGCACGATGGAACAGATCCTCGGCCTTCCGCCCATGAACCAATTCGATGCCACCGCGACCCCGATGTTCGATTGTTTCACAAACACTCCGGATTATGCCCCCGTGCTAGCCCTTCCCAACAACGTGGCACTGGACGAAATGAACCCTGACCCGAAGGCCATTCACGATGCACTGCTCCGCCGCAACGCCAACGCCTCCTCACGGCTAAACTTCAGGCAGGTGGATGCTTGTCCCGAATCCGTGCTCAACCGCATCCTTTGGCACGCTATGAAAGGCAGCAGCACACCTTTTCCTGCCTGGGCAGTCAACAGGGTGGAAGACCAAGACTAACTGCCTTTGTTCCCATCAACGCGTGGGCATTCGCAGTAAGTCCAGCCCCACACTGGAGGTCGGCTGGGCACTTCCTCGCTGGCCCCCGCGGCGGGCGACCTAGCCGCCCCGCGGCTTCCTTTTGCACGGCTTCCGCCCGGTCCATCAGCGAGAACTCCTGGCTCTCGATCATCCCCCTGGGCGTCCTCGCCGCGCAATCCGAGCTGGAACATTGCATCATCATCACGGAAGAGGATGGCAGCTTTCAATCAAGTGCTTGCCCCAATATTGTGTGGTTGATACTATTATTCAGTCATGAAATTCGTCTATACGCAGATTTTGAGAGACGACGTGTTCCGATCACACCTTGAGTACGGTGATAGCCTTATCTTCAAGGGAACAGGCAAGACGTGGCAAGAGATTGAAGACCAAGTCGAGCGATTTGGATTTGGAGATGCGTATGCGGTTTCCCGCACCCGAAGATCGGGAGCCACCGGGGAACAGGACGTCATCCGGATAAGCCCAGTCCACACGCCCCAAGCGGGCTGATCCCTGGAATAACCTGCGGTGCAGGCATGACGTCTCTCAGGCAACTAACGAGTGGCAGGGGCCGGAGTTTGATCTCGCGTTCCGCCGTTCGCCACCGTGGTGACAATTTCCGCTTTAACCTCGGCCAGGTCGCGCTGGAAATCAGGGCTGGCTTTCATCTCCCGCACAATAGCCAGGGCGAAAACTCGCCCGGCGTAAATATCCGTCGGGTAATGCCGCCCGATCCACACCCGATGCCAGCCCAGATCGCGGCCAATGGCCAGCACGGCTTCGTTCTGATCCGGAAACAGCTCGGCCAGCACCAGTGCCAGAACCATACCCTCGCAGGCATGGCCGCTCGGATAGCCGAAGCTCTTTTCCAGTTTGCCCGAGGCAAGGTTCGGATTGACCGTGAACGGGCGAGGGCG
>Ga0194053_10000930_pt1 | contig 20104 bp, 18 predicted proteins | sample SepL228m_MetaG_FD_161684 | JGI IMG/M metagenome (GOLD analysis project Ga0194053, IMG submission 161684) | Anoxic zone freshwater microbial communities from boreal shield lake in IISD Experimental Lakes Area, Ontario, Canada - Sep2016-L227-8m | ecosystem: Environmental > Aquatic > Freshwater >... | reverse complement strand
GTTCTCCTCGGGCTGTGGTTTCTGATCCGCGATACCCGGCAGCATGGCCGGGCGGCTTTCATCCTTGCCTCGTGTGGCTTTGCCTGGGCGTGGGCGATCTATGTTATGCTGCGCGGGGGGGATGCGGTTGCTGCGGGGTGGTTCGGGATCATTCCGCTGGCCGCCTTTGCCATTTCCTCGATGCGGAAAAGCCCGCTCGCCTTTCCTCTCGGCAGCTTCGTTGCGACGGTTGCTTTGCTCACGGGCGGCTATGTGCTTTGGTCAGGCGGCCGTATTTCATGGAAAGCGGTGGCGGATCAGGTTCGCGATGCGGCCCGAGATATGCCGGCTGCCGAGGGAGGCGGATTCCTGATCGCCGAGGGCGCAAACCAGGCGGCTGTTCTGGGGTATTTGTTGCCGGGAGAGGGGAAGTATCCTCCGGTGTTCGTGCCGGAGTCGCCGGACCTTTCGAACCAGTTTGGTCTCTGGCCATCGTATGCCGACTTTGTCGAGAGCGACCGCGTCGTCGACGAATATTTTCAGGAGCAGAAAGGGGTGAACCCGTTTGTCGGGCGCAATGCGATCTTTGTCGGGCACGACCTGCCGCAAACGATCAAGGGTGCTTTTCAGGACGTGCAGCCGCTTCGCAAAGTGACTACCCCGGACGGTCGAGATCTCACAATTTATCTCTGCCTCGGATATCAGACACTGCCGCTTTGAACGCTCAGGCCGAGGATGGGGCTTCCGGGGGCTTATCCCAAAAGTAGCGTTTGAGAAGAACCTTCAATGTGGCGGTGAGCGGCACGGCCAGCAGGGCACCGAGAAGACCGCCGAGAATCAAACTCCACGCCAGGACCGAGAGGATTACGGTCAACGGATGTAACCCGACCGAGTCGCCGACGATCTTCGGGGCGATGACCATCCCGTCAATGTTGTTGGCCACGATGAAAATCACCGTGACCCAGAACGGATGCGCCCAGTCTCCGAATTGGGCGCCAGCGATGATCACAGCGGGAATCCACGTGATCATCATCCCGAGGTAGGGGATGAGCCCGAGGACACCGACCATGAGGCCGATGAGGACTGCGAAATCGAGACCCATGACGAGGAGCGCCGTGGCGATCAGCACCCCATCGATCATGCTGACCAGCAACTGACCGCGGAAGAAACTGACCAGGTAGGAGTTGATCTCGCCGACGAGCGAGACGATCTCGCTTTTCAGCGGAGAGGCGCGCATCGGGAGGTATTGGCTCCAGTTGTGGACGATCGCCGAGCTTTCCTTCAAAAAGAAAAACAAAAAGATCGGGACGAGGATCAGGCTCAGGAGAAACCCGAACACCCCGAGGAACCCGCCCAGGCTTCGCTGGAGGAATTTTCCCGATTCCAGCGCGAGGTCCGGCACCTTTTGCTGGAGCCACGTCCCGGCTTCGCCGATGCTCTTGGATGCGAGTGCCGTGAACTGGTCCCGGCTCTGCGTGGGATCATCGGGGCTCTTGAACAGCGGGTTTTCCGAGAGCGTGTGAAGCCGGTCCATCGCGGACAGCGCGAGCTTCTGGGCCTTTTCCGAGTAGGTCGGCAAGCCCTTGAGGAACACATGTCCCTGCCGGTAGGCTGCCGGGATGATCCAGATGAGGATGCCCGCAAAAATCGCGGTCACCGCAACATAGACGATGACGATGCTCAGGATGCGGGAAAGCCTGAACCTCATCAGCCACCGAACGACAGGATCGAGCAGAAAGGCCAGGATCGCGGAAATCGCCACCGGGATCAGAACCGGCTGCAGAAAAGAAATCGCCTGGACCAAAATGCCGCCCACCAGGAAGACGATATACCCGATCACGTAGGCGGAGACCGCCGTGAGCGCGGCCCAGAGAAGCTTCTTCTGAAACGGGGTCGGGTGCATGGACGGTTATTCAGTAAACCCCGGACAGGGGATCATCAAACCATTTCGGAGAAGGCGGGACGTTTCGGGGTGCAGATTTCGAGGAAGGCCACCTCGTCGAGGATCCGGATTCCCAGCTCGCGAGTTTGCCCCCGCCTCTGCCCCGAAAGAATCGCTTTGGCCGCGCAGTCCCTGATGGCAAAGGATAAGAACGGCTCGCCCTGCAACAACGATCAAAACAGGTTCTGTCAGATAATAAGTCGTGTTGGCGATCGCCTCGACTAAACCTCCTCGAAGTCACTGATGGGCTGCGGCGCGATTTGCAGCACTCCTTTGTGATCAACGAGCGGCCTGGCATCTTCGACCGGCTCTGGGATTTGCGCGTGCGCGCGCGGCCATAGTTTCATCGCGGCCCTTCTGGCGATGGCATGGCTGGGCCACTCGACACACAGGTAAAACAGATAGGCTGACGCAAGAACGAAGCAAACCATGGCTGCCCAGCGAATGGTGCCGATGGGCAACGATGGAAAAAGCTCTGCAAAAAGGGCGCTGGCAGCCGGATGAATAAGGTAGAGAGAGTAGCTCCAAACCCCTGCCCACTCGAAAAACCGCGATGGCCTGACTCGCTGCCGGAACTGTATCTCGCGGTAAAGCCACAACGCGACAAGCACAGCAAACAGGTTGAGTGTCCACGGATAACCAACCGGACTGTGGAATCGCAGAAAGCTACAAACCCAAGCGGCGGCCAAAATACCTGCTCGCCAAGCCCAGATGGAGATCGGAAAAACATTGCGGGGCGCGACCGTGCGGACGGACTCCGCAAGAATGCAACCCAGGAGCCAGCAAGGCAGGCCTAGAAGCCAGTTTAAGCCGGGCCCGTAGGAAGCGTAGTTTCCCGCCGCGGGGTCGGTCGCGCTCACTGCAAGCGCGGCGATAAACGAAGCAACCGTGATGCCCCGCCACGATCCTAAACGGAGCTGGGCGGCTCGAAGAACGGGATAACAGACGTAGTAGATCATTTCCGCGAGAAGGCTCCATAGAATGGACTCGTGAAAAACGAACAGGTGAACCCCGACACGCCCGCTTAACGGGATGGCAATGCAAACCGGCAAAAGGAGCCGGAGGAAGCGTCGCGAGTAAAACTCCGCCAGTCGCGGACGTTTTTCAGAACCGGCAAAAGGGAAGTGGATGCAGAATCCTGAAATCACAAAAAACACGATGACTGCCGCTGGCCCGGACCAAATATTCGCATACAGACAGCGAAGCGCGGCACCTGCCGTGGAGCCTTCTGCAAACGGGTTCGCGAGCGCCGGTGCCGCCCCGTGCCCGAAAAAGACCCAAAGGGCGCAGAGGAAGCGAATGGAGTCGAGACCCCGCACGCGATCCGTGCTGGTCTGTGTGCGTTCGATCGTAGATGTTGCAGCGGTCATCGCCCGCCCATCCGGTCCCGGCAGTTGATATTCTGCGGCGCCCGCGCTTGGAACGATCCGACAATCCCCAAAATGACAGTCATCGCGTGGATGAATGTGTGTTTGTTCATGGCTTTGTTCTGAATCTCGCGTCGTCCCAACGTTCTTGGTCGCCCGGGTTACCTCCCGCCCGGAACAAGCGCACGAAAACAGAGAAACCGGTTGCGCGTTTTTCCGTTCCCGCCGAATCCGCGCACCAGAGGCTTTTGATTCACGGCGGCAGCGGAATCCAGAAAATAAATTCTACAAAAAGTAGAACGGCTTTCAGGCGTCAGTTTTCTTGGTGGAACGGGCAGCGATGCCTGTTCGTGCAGAAGAAATGTTCGATCGGGATCTTGGTGTGACGGGAGAGTGCGAGAAGATTTCTGGCGGAAGGAAACCTGGTGCCAGTCTCCCAGTGCCCCCAGGTCGCCGTCGCGACACCGAGTTCCTTTGCCGCCACGCTCTCCTTGAGCCCACGCTCCAGACGCCACTGGCGCAAAATGGCGGCGAACCCCTCTGAATTTCCGTCCATGGTCAGGCGATAAAATATGCGAGTTTTCTTGTCGATGCGAAAAACGCGAAATGCCGCGGAAGCCACCGGAAGACGGGTGAAACCTTGTTTGCATCCACGAGAGCCACGCGTGGTCCTCTCCTTCGGCCAGAGGGATCAGGTCCGGGATGTTGTCGTAACTGAGCTTTTTGCCGAGCCCGAGCGGACGGGCTTTCGCTGCCACATCGGAATCGAGCGCCAGCGTGGTCGGTATAAAAGCATCATGATGCCTGCATTAAAACTCGAGTTGCAGGAAATGGAGCCGTGCGTGTTGCCCGTTACATAAAAACCCGTTTCGGGGCTATTCGAACAGCGAGCCTTGTGCCGAATCCGGCTTCTTCGATTCTCCGGGATGCACAAGTTTCAGGAACTCTTCCTCGGCTAAAATGGCCACCCCCAAGTCCTGGGCCTTGTCGAGTTTCGATCCCGCATTTTCTCCGGCGAGGAGGTAGTCGGTGTTTTTGCTGACTGCGCCGGTCACATTGCCTCCTGCTTCCCGGATGAGTTCGGAAGCCTGATCCCGGGACAATGTGGGCAGGGTGCCTGTGATGACGAAAGTTTTACCGGCGAAAGCGCCCGCGCGGGCGTTTTCCCTGGCGGTCGAGTGAATTTGCTTCCCTTTAGGTGTGAGGCCTAGCTCCTGCATCCGCCGGAGTGCTTTCCGACCGTGTTCGCTGGCGGCCCAGTCAACAACGGCTTTTGCCGTCACAGGGCCAACCAAAGTCAGGGCTTTCCAACCTTGCGAATTGTGGCGCGCGAACCCGGCATTTATCAGCCTCTCGCCGATCGGATTTCCCAGTGCCTTTGCTTCTGCCTGAGATTTTTTGCGGGCTGCCCTCTCGTCATCCGAGAGCGATTTTTCTCCGGGGCCGACTTTGTTCCGGTCAAAAACTTGCCGCAGTTCTCCGAGCTTTGCGGTGTCGACCAGAAGTTCCGAGGATGCGAGAGTCGGCAGGTCCGAAAAATAACCGGCGAGGTCGATGGCGGTTTGTTCTCCGACTTCTGAAATAGCCAGCGCTTGAATCCAGCGGTGGAGCGGGAGGGTTCGGGCACGGTTCAGAGCCTCGATCACTTTAGCGGCATGTTTTGCGCCGAAGATGCGTGGTTCTTCGTCGGTTCCGATGTTGAGGGTGGCGAGTTGGTCGATGGTGAGGTCGAAGAGGTCGAGAGGTTCTTTCACGAGCCCGCGTTCGACGAGTTTTTCCGCGACGATGCCGCCGAGGGATTCGATGTCGAGGGCTTTGCGGTGGGCAAAATATTCGAGGCGGCGGGTGAGTTGGGCCGGGCAGCCGGCGACATTCTGGCACCGCCAGGCGACTTCCTCCTTAGCGCCACCGGAGACCAGATCTTTCGCAATCACCCCACCGCACACGGGGCATTTTCCACCGGTGAAGGCGAGAAGATCAAAAACCTTCGCATCGTCCGGGCGCTTGGATTTGACGGCTTCGAGGACTTCGGGAATGACCATCCCGGCTTTGCGGACAACCACGGTATCGCCGATGCGGATGTCCTTCCTGCGGATCTCCGATTCGTTGTGAAGAGTAGCGCGTGCGACGGTTGATCCTTGGATCGTGACGGGATCGAGTTCCGCAACGGGAGTCAGCACGCCCGTGCGTCCGACCTGGATCGTGATTCCGCGCAGGACGGTCTCGGCGGGAGTGATCCACGGGACCGGCTTGTGGACGATGGCGTAGCCGGGGGAGCGGGTTTTCGCCGGGATGCGGGACGAGTCGGCAAGGCTGTTGACCTTGAGCACGATGCCGTCGATCTCATAGGGCAACTGGGTTCGCAGGTCGCGCGCCTCATCGTAGTTGCAGACGACCTCCTCGCGGTAACGGGAGAGAACCTCGTTGATGTCCTTGCACAGCCACCAGCGGCGCTGGGTGGGCAGCCCGAGCGCGGCGAGGGCTTCGAGCATTTCCGAATGCGAGTCAAAAGAGATTCCTTCACAGGCCCCGACAGCGTAAAATACGGCGCTGATCGGGCGGCGGGCGACGAGGCGCGGGTCGAGTTGCTTGAGCGTGCCAGCGGTGGCGTTACGCGCGTTTGGAAACGTCTTTTCGCCCGCGCTTTCGAGCCCGGCGTTGAGCTTCTCGAAGTCCGCGGTGGCGATGTAGGCTTCTCCGCGAACTTCCAATAACGCCGGCGGATTTTTCATTTCCAGGCGGAGCGGGATCCCGCGGATGGTTCGGATGTTTGCGGTGATGTCGTCCCCCCATTCCCCATCCCCCCGCGTGACGCCGAGGGCGAGTTTTCCGTCCCGGTAATGGACACCGATCGAAACGCCATCGACCTTCGGCTCCATGACATATTCGATGGAATCCCGGCCCAGAACTTTCCGGATCGTTTTGTCGAATTCGACGAGGCGGGGCAGGGTGTTTTCGTCCTGCCGGCGGTTTCGTTTTTCGCGGTCCGGCTCCGTCTTGCTGTCCGGCTGCTCCGAGGCATCGACCTTTTCGAGGGAGAGCATCCGCTGGAGGTGCTCGACGCGGGCGAAGACCTCCATGGGAGCGCCGCCCACGCGCTGGGTCGGAGAATCCGGCGTGACCAGCTCAGGATGCTGCTTTTCGAGAGCGGCGAGTTCGGCGAAGAGCCGGTCGTATTCGTAGTCGGATACTGCCGATGTCCCGTCCGCGTAGTAGCGGCGGTCGTGCTCCTCAATCTCCTTCCGGAGTTTCTGGATTTTCTCGTGGTCGTCTGGCATACGAAGTTTGCGGGAACAGGCTAATCAAAATCCTCCGGTCGCGCACATGAGAATTTCCGGGGAGCACGCGTTCCACGGAGACGGGCAAAAAACAAAGCGGCGCGGGGGTTTTGTCCCCGCGCCGCGATGAATTGGATGTTTATGACGGGCCTTAGAACTTGCCGCCGTAAACCGCGTCGTCGCCGAGCTCTTCCTCGATGCGGAGGAGCTGGTTGTATTTGGCGACGCGATCAGTGCGACAGAGCGAACCGGTCTTGATCTGGCCGGCGTTCGTGGCGACCGCGATGTCCGAGATCGTGGTGTCTTCGGTTTCGCCCGAACGGTGGCTGATGACCGCCGTGTATTTGTTTTCCTTGGCGAGCTCGATGGCGTCGAGCGTCTCGGTGAGCGAACCGATCTGGTTGACCTTGACGAGGATCGAGTTGGCCACGCCCTTGTCGATGCCCTTGCGGAGGAATTCGACGTTGGTGACGAAAAGGTCGTCGCCGACGAGCTGGATCTTGTCGCCGAGCGCGTCGGTGAGTTTCTTCCAGCCGGTCCAGTCGTTTTCGGCGCAGCCGTCTTCGATCGAGATGATCGGATACTTCGCGACGAGCTGCTTGTAGTAATCCACGAGCTGGTCGTCGGTGCGCTTGGCGCCGTCGGATTTCTTGAAGATATAGGACTTCTTGGCCGCGTCGTAGAACTCGCTCGAAGCGGCGTCGAGGGCGATGAAGACATTCTTGCCGAATTTGTATCCGGCGACCTTGACCGCGTTGGCGATCGTGTTGAGGGCGTCCTCGGCGGAAGTGAATGCCGGGGCGAACCCGCCCTCGTCACCGATCGCGGTCGAGAGGCCGCGCTTCTTCAGCTCGCCTTTGAGCGCGTGGAAAATTTCCGTTCCGGCGCGGAGGGCTTCCGAGAACGTCGGGAAATCCTTCGGGACGATCATGAATTCCTGGAAGTCGATCGGGGCATCGCTGTGGGCTCCGCCGTTGACGATGTTCATCATCGGGACAGGGAGGACTTTGGCGTTCGGCCCGCCCAGATATTTGTAGAGCGGGACCCCGACCTGCGCGGCTGCGGCTTTGGCGGCGGCGAGAGAGACGGCGAGGATCGCATTCGCTCCGACCTTCTTTTTTGTCGGAGTGCCATCGACGGCCAGCATGGTTTTGTCGAGGCCGATCTGGTCGAGGGCGTCGAGCCCGACGACCGCCGGGGCGAGGAGCTTGCCGACATTGGCGACCGCTTTGGTCACGCCCTTGCCGAGATAACGGATTTTGTCGCCATCGCGGAGCTCGACGGCTTCGTGTTCCCCGGTGCTGGCTCCGCTGGGAACAGCGGCGCGGCCGAGGACTCCTCCGGCGAGTTCGACGTCGGCTTCGACGGTGGGATTCCCGCGGGAATCAAGGATTTGACGGGCACGGATGGCGGTGATGGTGGTTGCTGACATGGTATTTGTTGTTGGTTTGATTTTGGAAATTCTGGCAAAGACGGGCGCGGGTCAGGATCGCCGGACGAGCCTCGCTGACAAGCAGAAATGCGGGCAAGCCTTGATCGTGGTCAAGCGGGGAGCGTTATTCCACGATCCGGACGGGGGTTCCGACCGAGACGTTCTGGTAGTAAATTTTGACCATTTTTTCCGGCATGCGGATGCAGCCGTGGCTGTCTGGAATGCCGGGAAGGAACCCTTGGTGCATGCCGACCCCAGGGCAATTCAAGCGCATAAAAAACGGCATCGGGGAGCCGGCAAAAACCGCGCCGGGCGGCTTGGGATCTTTTTTGGCATCCACGTTCCGGACGAGCACGTTCCCGGCCGCATCCACGTAGTCGCCATACAGATTCGAGTGGTGCTCAAGCTCCTTCCCAACGACCTTGTAATTTCCCATCGGGGTGACGCGCCCCTCGCGCCCGCTGGAGATCGCGGAGACGCCCACCAGCTTGGAGCCTTTGTAGAACGAGGCGGTTTGCTCGGAGAGGCTGATCAGGATCGAAGGGGCCCCGGAGACGCCCTCGCCGTCCCAATAGGAGTTTTTTTCCGCGAGCGTTGACTGGCTCGAGCGAGAGATGATCGAGCCGTCCTGGCCGAGATATTTGGTAGCGGTGCTGGTCAGGCGGGTGTCATACGAGGCGCAGCCAGCCATCGCGGCAAGCCCGAGGGCGATCAATGAGAAGAGTAATCGGTTCATGGCTGGAAATTCGCGTCAATAAGCCTGTGATGGTCCGTCCCGTCAAGTGTGGATCAGCGGAAAATGAGGCGGATGTCTTCTTTGTTGTCGTCGGAACTCACGCTGAGCTCCCGGATCCGTCCGGACTCCTTCCAAACCGCAGCCCTGTAGGTGTCGGTGCGGACTTCCTGGCGCCCGTCCCTCGCCGGGTGGGCACCCCGCCATGCGGCGGCCAGCGAGGTCCAAAGGCTGAAGCGCGCCGGGGCGCGGGAAGCGTCGCCCGACCAGCCGCCGCCGGCGAGCGGACCATCGGCGGCAAACCGGCCGTCGGTCATCGAGGTGATTTCGAGGAGCGGTTTGGGAAGATCCTTGGTGAGCCGGATTACCACGTTGCCGCGCACGTCATTCGTGATGTCGGCCTCTCCGGCGAGGCTGCCGCCGCGGTGTTTCCAGAGAAACGAGGCGTGAGAGTTTTGAACCGGAGGGGTCCAGTCGGCGAGATCGGGGCGCGATGCGCAGGCGCCGAGGCAGAGAGCGATGGAAAGAAGGATGCATTTCATAAAAATCAGGAGACTCTCGCGCCGTCCTCCCGCCACCTGCAGGCATTGGGGACATGGATGCCGATCTGGTCGAGAATCCGCCAGACGACGGTGTCGGCGAGTTCCTCGAATGTTTTTGGCCGGCTGTAAAACGAGGGCATGGCGGGGAGGAGGATCGCTCCGGCCTCGATGACGGAGAGCGCATTTCTCGCATGGATCAGGCTCCATGGGGTTTCGCGAGGCACGAGAATGAGTTTGCGGCGTTCCTTCAAAAATACATCGGCAGCCCGCAGGGTGAGCGTCTCGCTCGTCCCGGCTGCGATCCGTCCGAGCGTTCCCATCGAGCACGGGCAGATCACCATCGCGTCGAAGAGCGCGGAGCCGCTGGCGAACGGCGCGTTCATGCTCTTGTCGGAATGTTCGGTGACATTCGACGGGAGCCGCAATCCCCCGGATTCTTCCTGGACGACCTGCTTTGCAAACGGGGTGAGCACCAGGTGAAGCTCGTGCTCCGGCCCCGAAAGATAATCCATGAGCCGCTGCAGATAGATAGTGCCGCTGGCTCCGGTTGCTGCAAGGACAATGCGCATTACAAAAGGTTCCTATCGTGAAGAGTCTCGCGGAGAAGGAGTGTCTTTTCAAGCAGTGCGGCGTAGCAACCGGTCTTCCCCGCCTCAGGCTCGACACGCGTGAATTCATCGAGCCCCACAATTCTCGAGCAGATCTCCGCAAGGTTCGCGCTCTCCTCACATGTCCACCCCGCCTGAACCGCCGCGCCGAGGCCGGCACCTTCCCCGCTGCGCAGGCAGACCACCGGAACCCCGAAGACATCCGCGCAGATTCTGCGCCAGACTTTGCTGTTGCTGCCGCCTCCGGTGAGGCGGATTTCCGACGGTTGGACGCCGAGTTCGCGGAACCGCGAGAGGCCGTAGCCGAGCCCCATCGTTACGGCCTCGGACGCCGCACGGGCGAGGTGGGCCGGGGTGAAATTGGCGATGGTCAACCCATGGAGGACGCCGGTGCCATGCGGCAGGTTCGGCGTGCGCTCGCCGGTGAGGTAGGGGAGCATGAGCAGTCCTTCCGCGCCTGCGGGCACAGATTCCAAGGCGGCGTCCAAGGCCTCGAAATCCCAGGAGAACAAATTCCGGACATGCTCGGTGATAAGCGTGAGGTTCATCGTGCAAACCAGCGGGAGCCAGTGGTCGGTGCTGTCGCAAAAACCGGCCACCTCGCCTTTCGGGTCCGCCACCGGAGCCTCCGAAAACGCATAGAGAGTTCCCGATGTGCCAAGGCTCGCCGTCACGACGCCGGCCTGGATGTTGCCGGTGCCGATCGCTCCCATCATGTTGTCCCCGCCGCCCGAGCTGACGACGACATCGGGTGTGAGGCCCCATTCCCCGGCGAGAGCGGTCTTCAGCATGCCGGCCGGATTGGAAGATGGCTGCAAGGGGGGGAGTTTGCCGGCAAGATCCGGGGCGATAAATTCCACCACGTCTGGTGCCCACTCGCGCTTGGCGATGTCCATGAGGGCGGTTCCCGAGGCGTCGCCGAATTCCATGCAGGCGCGGCCGGTGAGCCAGAAATTCAAATAGTCGTGCGGCAGCAGGACCGTGGCTGTCCGCTTCCAATTCTCGGGTTCGTTTTGCCGGAGCCAGAGGATCTTCGGAGCCGTGTAGCCGGGGAGCATCGCGTTCCCGATCCGCCGGATGAGTTCGCCCGCGCCGCCGAAATGGCGCGTGATTTCCACGCATTGGGCGGCCGTGGATGTGTCGCACCAGAGCTTCGCCGGGCGAACGACGTATCCGTCTTGGTCGAGCGGGACGAGCCCGTGCTGCTGGCCGCTGACTCCGATTCCCCGGACCTCGGATTTGCGCGGGCCCAGCCCGTCGAGCACCTGGCGTACGGTGGAGTCCGCCGCGGACACCCACTCCCCCGGATCCTGTTCCATGGCACCGGGAGGAAGGTTCGGGAGGAAGCCGTATGCCTGGTGCGCGGAACCCAGGACGGCTCCCGTCTCCCAGTCTAGCGCGATCGTCTTCGTGCTCTGTGTTCCGCAGTCGATTCCGAGAAAAATCATGGTTGCAAATGCGCGGCCATCATAGCGCCCGATCAAATTTCGTCGATGAAGAGTTCGCGCTATAAAAAATGCAGGCCGCCGCAACGAGTGTTACGACGGCCTGCTGTTCCCCCCAGAACAAGAATGACGATATAGGTGATCGCGGAATGTGCAAGAAGTTTTTTTATTTATTTTTCAGGCGGGTTTTCCCGCCCATCCGGCGAGGGAAAAACGCCTCGTTCAGGGTCGCGACCCCGCAGGGGTTCAGCCGAGGATCTGGGTGATGTGGGGCGCGAAGAGATCCGGTTCGAGGAGGAACGAGTCGTGGCCTTTTCCGGAGTGGACGGTGATCCAGGTGACCGGGACCTCCTCGGTCTCGAGGAGTTTGACCAGATGCCCTTGTTCAACCGGCGGGAACGAGGCGTCCGAATCGATGCTGAAGACGAGGAACCGTTGCGCCTTGCAGCGGGAGAAGAGATCCTCGAAGCCATCGGCTCCCGCCTCTTGCGGTAGATCGAACCACTGCCAGGCATCGAGAATCCGCAGGTAGGTGTTCGCGTCGAAGCGGGAGACAAATTTCTGCCCTTGATGGAGGAGATAGGATTCCACCGGATGGTTCATTTCATACCACCCGAACGGCGGGGTGCCGCCGCAGTAGCTGACCTCGCCCCGCGCCCGGTCGTGGAGGTCCTCGAGCGATACGAAAGTTTTGTGGGCGATCCTCCGCGCGGCTGCGAGGCCGTCGTGCGGCGGGGACTTCGGATTGTAGGAGCCCCCATGGAACGCGGGATCAAGTTCGATCGCCGTGATCTGCTCGAAGTTCATCAGCCGCTGAAGGACCGTGGTCTCCGGTCCGACCGCCATCGGGATCAGAATCTTGACCCGTTCCGGATGCCTGGTTGCGAGGCTCAGGCAGAGGTATCCGCCGATCGAGGCACCGATCGCCGCATGGAGAACATTAATGCGCAGGTGGTCGAGCAGGCGGATTTGCGAGTCCACGATATCCGCCATCCGGATCACGGGAAAATCCGCCCCCCAGCACCCGCGGCCTCTTTTGGAAGCGGGGCCGGTCGAGCCGTAGCAACCGCCCAGATAGTTGGCGCAGATGACAAAAAACTTCCGTGTGTCCAGCGCCTTGCCTGGCCCGATGAAGTCATCCCACCAGCCCACGTGCATCTCGTCGGTCCACCGTCCGTCGAGGCCGGGGACGTCCGCGTTGATACCGGCCGCGTGCTGGCTGCCGGTCATCGCGTGGAAAACCAGGATCGCATTCGAGCGCGATGCGTTCAGCTTTCCATACGTCTCGTAAGCGAGCGTGAACCCCCGGAGGCTGGCACCGCAACGCATGCGAAACGGTTTTCCCTTCTCGTGGAAAAACTTCGTCCGAACGCGCCCGACGCTGCCCACGGAAGTCGCATGAGTGGCCATTTTAGAAATTGGTGATTTTGTCTGACTGCTCGTATTCTTGGGCATCTGTGCGTTGTCCGTGGATTCCCGGATTGTTGCGCGTTTTCCGCCTCGGCTCCGTGAGGCCCCGCGCGGGATTTCCACTGATATCCTGTTCCCCGGAAAGCTCAAGGGCGTTCTGGAACGCGCAAAACCCTCCGACAGTTTGCGAAAAGGGGAGTGCATCTTTTCGGCGACATCCTGCCTAGCCCGTGGAGAACGCTGACCTCCCTAAAAATCTTTTGAAGCCTGGTCGTGACGTCGTCGGCGCATGACCAGGAAGAATGCTCCTGTGCCGGCCAGAAGCAGGCAGGTGCTTGGCTCGGGGACTGCACCGACGATGATCGAAGCCCCCGGGGTCGTATTCACCGCCACGCCCGTGATGGTATTGTTCGAGGTGTTGACCTGGGCCCAACCGTAATAGGTGTCTGCACCGGCAACAAATTTCCAGCCGTAGTAACCGGAAACCGCCTGGGTAGTCGGCTCGTAAGCGACGGTTGAATCGACCGAAGTTCCGGACGCGAGCGCGTTTGTGGACGTCCAGTATAAGAAAGAACCTCCGTAGGCACCCGCGCCGAAGAGGATGGGATCATTTGTCACGAGTTGCAGCGATCCGTAGCTTCCGAAGCTGGAATTATAGGCCTGATCTCCCGTCAGAAGCGTGAGCGTGGCTGGAAGAAAAGCGAAGGGCGCCTCAACAACCACCCCGGGAACACTGTTCACGGTCAGGCCGAATGGCTGGCCCTGATAGAGAATATCCGCCCGCAAACCGGTCAAGGTGCACAGACCTAACGTCACACCGAAAAGAAGAGTTTTCATAATTTGTCCGCCTTCGGAGCGGGGCAACGTCGGCGCGAACCTGCCGATAGCAAGGGCGGAGATGGGAAAACTTTCGCAGCCGCCGGCCCTCGCATGTTCTTCGACTGCCATTCATCCTGGCTTGGCTGGGGATATCGACCTGCCCGCAGGACACCTCCATTTGCTATTTCAAGAAACCGTCCTACTGTTGCCCGCGCTGCACGGACTCCCGGAACGCATCCCAGCACAACTCAACGCGGCAACTCTCCCGGAATATCCGATCAGCATTATGATAAATACGAATACCAAGCTTCTGGACGCAGTCCGGGAAGGCAGCTCGAAATGGAAAGCAGCATTCAACGCCGGTGATGGTGCCGGATGTGCGGCGCAGTATGAGGAGCTTGCCGTGATGCACGCCAAACCGATCGGGACATTCACCGGCAGAGCGGAAATCGAGGCGTTTTGGAAAAAGCTCATCGGAGACGGTTTTGCGGACGTGGAATACCTGGATACTAAAATCGAAGCGGTGGATGAAACGGCCGCCGTGCTAACCTCCGGCTGGAAAATGAACAAGGCCGCCGGCGTGATTCACAAGGAACTGTGGGTCCTGCAGGAGGATGGAACCGCCAGACTGCGCGAAGACGATTTCGAGGTCGCGGGCTAGTAGCTCCTCCAAAACTGACCCCATGATCCATCCGCCCGATTGGACAGCCGAGCAATCCCGAGCCACGCTCGGGGCACTTCACAGCATCGCCACGCTCCACGGCACCGTGGCAATGACGGATGACGAAGCTGAACTGCTCCAGGGAGTGCGCGTCAATATTCTCCGGCATCCGGAGGTGCTCGACGAAACCGTGCATATCCGCCCTGCCGATCTGGCCGCTGCGATTCAGGATGACCAGCACAAGGCGCATGCCGCCCAGTTGATCGCGCTGATGCCATACGCCTCGCGCCCGTACAGCGATGCCAAGACGTATATCTCCGAGAAATTTATCGAGGAGCTCGGAGAAAATATGCACCGCCTCGAGGATTTTGTTGAGGCCAGAAAAACGCACAGCAAGAACCTCGAATATTGTGCCCTTCGCAAGCTCGGCCGCGATGTTTTTCCTTACCAGGACGAGGACGGGCAGTATCGGGAGGTTCTCAAATTACTGAAAGATGCCGAGGGCGATGCGGAGGAACTGGCGCGCTATCAGGCGCTGGCTGGCTGTCCCGCGGGCTCACTGGGCCGCGCGTTCTTTGATTTTTACGCCCAGTTCGATTGGCCGCTGCCCGGCGATCCGCTCTGGATTTCCGAGGACCTGACCGTCCGCCACGACCTGATCCACGTGCTCGGCTCCTACGACATCTCGATCTGCGGCGAGTTCTGCGTCTCGGCATTTTCGGCCGGCAACTCCGAACGGTTCAACTGGATGATCGCCATGCTGGGCTTCACTCCGCCCTATGTCTCGACCGGCGAACACTTTCATCCCGACCAGTTCTTTGCCGCCTACCAGCGCGGGGCGAGTGCCACGCACAGCTTCGTGGATGATTGGGATTTCTGGCCCCTGCTCGAACACCAGCTCGAGGACTTGCGCGCCGATTACAAAATCTGATCGGACGCCGGCGGACAGCCGGCGAAAATGGTGGTGCCCGAAACCTTTCGTGGTTGACTTTTGTCAAATTAAGACTACCACAACCGCATGATTACTGAAACCCTGTCCCTCAAGGTTTCCAAGGCGGAGAAAAACCTGCTGCGCCGCGCCGCGCTTGCGCGCAACACGACGGCCTCCGACCTGCTTAGGAAAGCGCTTCACCAGGTAATGCGCGGGACCGCCGGCCATTCTCCGTCCCTGATGGACAAACACCGCCACCTCATGGACAACCTCGACCGCGGGCCGGGGGATCTTTCCACCAATCCCGATCGTCTGCGGGGGTTTGGCAGGTGAATGTCATTGCAGACACCGGGCCGCTGGTCGCCCTGTTTGATGCGGCGGACGAATTCCATGATTGGGCGATGGCTTCGTTGGGAAAAATCCGCGAACCGCTGCTGACTTCCGAGGCCGTCCTTGGGGAAGCGCTCTTTCTGCTCGCTCCGCTGAAAAAATCGCGCGCGGCGTTTCTCGAGTTCTGGATGGAGGGCGGGCTGGTTGTTTCGTTCGAAGCCGAAACGCAAAAATCCGCTCTCACCGCTTTGATGAAAAAATACCATGACCTGCCGATGTCGCTGGCGGATGCTTCGATTGTCCGCATGTCGGAACTCTTTGCCGATGCGACGGTCTGGACGCTCGACCGCCACTTCTCGATCTGCCGCCGCCTCGGACGCAAATCCATCCCCCTGCTGGATTGGCCGCGCGGATAACGGCCGCCTAGTTTCCCAGTCAACCGTCGGAGGGCGGCGCTGTCATGTCAAAGGGCAAGGCCTGACATTTTTTGCACTTGTTACCCCCCTTTGTCCCTCGGGACATCCAGCGCCTCCAAAATGATCCACTCGCCGCGATCGTTCAGGCACAAAACCCTGACAAAGCGATCCCCAGAATGCCAGTTGATCACACGGACAACACGTTTATCGCTCTCTGCGTCCTTGGATGAGCGGTGTTGCGAAACCGTAGTGTAGCATTGGCGGGCTTCCCGCATGGATATCGTCTCATCATATGACGTTATTGTGCCAAATTTCGTGAAAGCAACTTCTACCAAAGCACCGACAAGTTCGTCATGCTTTCTGGAATCTTAGGTGGCGCAAGAGACGAGTGTGATGCCCAAGAGCACGCAAAGACTGCGCCGAATGACGGCAGATCGCGTCGCCTTCACGACTGGTCCAAGAGGAAAGCTCAGTCGGTTGGCCTACTTAGCCGCATCGAGCGCCTGGTCGAGGTCGGCGAGGATGTCGGCGATGTTTTCGATGCCGATCGAGAGCCGGATGTAGTCCTGCGAGACGCCGGTGGTTTCCTGTTCTGCCGCGGTGAGTTGCTGGTGCGTCGTGGAAGCCGGGTGGATGACGAGGCTTTTGGCGTCGCCGATGTTGGCGAGGTGCGAGAACAGCTTCACCGAGTTGATGAATTTTTTCCCCGCGTCGAGCCCGCCCTTGATCCCGAATCCGACGATGCCGCCGAATCCGCCCTTCAGGTATTTCGCGGCGGTGGCGTGATTTGAGCTGTCTGGCAGCCCGGGGTAGGTAACCCACGCGACTGCCGGGTGGCTTTTCAGATGCTTCGCGACGGCGAGCGCATTTTCCGAGTGCCGCTGGATCCGCAGCGGCAGGGTTTCGAGCCCCTGTAGGAACTGGAATGCGTTGAACGGGCTGAGCGCCGGACCGATGTCGCGCAGGAGCTGGACGCGGACTTTCAAAATGAACGCGACATTCCCCATGCCGGGGACGTTGCCGAGCGCGTCCCAGAAGACGAGGCCGTGGTAGCTGGGGTCCGGCTCAGTGAACTCCGGGAATTTCCCGTTGTTCCATTTGAACTTCCCGGAATCCACGATCACTCCGCCGATCGATGTGCCGTGGCCGCCGATGTATTTCGTGGCCGAGAGGACGACGATGTCCGCGCCGTGGTCGATCGGCTTCACCAGCCCGACGCCGACCGTGTTGTCCACGACGAGCGGGATCCCCGCCTCGTGCGCAATTTTTGCGATCGCCTCAAAATCCGGGACGTCGAGCTTCGGGTTGCCGATCGTTTCCGCGTAGATCGCGCGGGTTTTCGGGGTGATCGCCTTGCGGAACGCTTCGGGATCTTTCGAGTCCACGAAGATGACCTTCCGGCCGAGCTTCGGAAACGTGTAGTGGAAGAGCTGGTAGCTTCCGCCGTAGAGGTTGTTCGCCGAGACGATCTCGTCGCCGACCTGGGTGATCGCCAGCAGCGCGAGCGTCGTGGCCGCCTGCCCGGACGCCACCGCCAGAGCGCCCGTCCCGCCTTCGAGCGCGGCCATCCGCTTCTCGAAGACATCCGTCGTCGGATTCATGAGCCGCGTGTAGATGTTCCCGAATTCCTTCAGCGCAAAAAGATTCGCGGCATGCTCGGTGCTTTTGAAAACGTAGGACGTGGTCTGGTAGATCGGTACCGCGCGCGATCCGGTCGTCGGATCCGGAACCTGGCCCGCGTGCAAGGAGAGAGTTTCGAAGCGATGTGACATAAGGAGAAAATCAATAGCCGAGGATTTTCAAAGTGCAAGTCGCGGGGCGCGCTACCGGCAGGTGTTTTGAACCCGGATCCGGCGATTGCTCACCACGGTGGTCACGGAGCAAGAACACGGAGGAAAAAACAAGCCCCCAACACGCGCCAGCGGGCGCTGGCCGGATAGCTTGCCAAAGGCAGTCCGCAGGACGCGACTCGGGGGGAGCGAGTGCGGCAATTTCTGTCCCGATGCATCCTGCCCTTTTTCCCTCTCCACTCCGTGCTCGTTGTATCCTCAGTGAGGAATTGCCTGATCCGGGCCAGGTCGGCCTCAGCGGCTGGAGTGGCGCAGCGTGCGGCCCGGCACCCAGACTCCGCGGATGGTCGTGATCTTCTGGACCGGTGGAGAGCCGGTCTCATGGCGATGGATCAAGCCGACGAGCAAATCCACCGCCGCCGCTGCGACCTCCTCGATCAGCGGGGCGATCCCCGCCCATCCGGGGACGTCTTCCGCCAAATTTAAATGTGCCAGGCCGATGTCTTCGGGGATCCGCAGGCCGATTTTTTCCAGCCATCGCGCGCTCCGGCCGCTGGTGGTCAGAATGGCGTCAAACCGGTGTTTTTTCACCCATTTGCTGAACGTGGCCTCGGCATCCGGAGCATCCTCGTCATGCAGCAGCGGTGCGGACCTCATTTTTTCCGGCAGCTTCTCCTGCCACTCTAGGAACGCTCCTGCAAACTGGCGGATCGCCCACTCGCGGGACAGTAGGTGCGAAAAGAATCCGATTTTGCGATAGCCCAGACGGCTCATTTCATCGAGGGCAAGAAGCACGTTGGCAAAGTTGTTTGTGATCGCCTGGTGGACGACAGGTTGCGAGAATGACCCGGCCATGGAAACCACCGGAAATGTCTGGACGTCCATCGGCACGATCCCTCCGGTCGTTCTCGTGGGTGCAATGAGCAGGCCGGCCGTGCCCCGCGCTGTCAGGATTTTCAGCAGCCGCTCTGCGGATATTCCCTCCTCCCGAAGCCAGAACTCCTCCAATCCATACCCCAGGCTTTCTGCCCGGGCCCGAACCCCGCGCAACCAGCCGCGCATCCACGGAACTGCCGTGTAGGTGTCCCGCGCCGGACTGCAGTTGATCCACGCCAACGTCGATCCATCCCCCCGGTCGCTCCTCAACTCGGCCATCAACCGGCTCACCGTCGCGTTTGTCCGGTAGCCCAGTTCGCCCGCCGCATCCTGCACCCGCCGTCGCGTCGCCTCCGGGATCTTCGGGTGGTTCTGCAAAGAATACGATGCCGTCGCCACCGAAACCCCCGCCCGCTTCGCCACCGTCTTCAGCGAAGGCCGCGCACCGGGTCGTTTTTCAGGTGAAGCATTCACTAAAGATGCACTTTACTGGTTGTGCATAGAATTGCAATATTGTTTTACATCCGATTCCCCCCATGAACTTCCACCTCCTGCATCAGCCCGGAAGCCGGCCATTTGCAATCCATCTCTTTTGGCCCGACACTCTACCCACCCCATGAACACATCCCCCGTTCCACCCATTCCTGCCCGCTCGAAAAATCTCCCGCGCCACACGCGCCCAACAACCTTCTTAAATATGAAAAAGCAACTCATCGGAACTCTGGCGGTCCTGTTGCTCGCCTCCGCAGCGCCGCAGCATTCCTGGGCGGCTGTGGAAACGTGGGTGGGAAATACCTCCGCGAATTTTAACGCCTCAAACTGGACGGGGACGAACAACCCTCCTCTTACCGGTGACTCATGGGTCTTTGGTGCCGCCGGAAGTTCTGGCACCACGTTGAACAATGATCTGACTACCACCAGCACCAACGTTGCGGGTATCACGTTTAATTCCGGCGCCAGCACCTTCACGATAGCGGGGAACGCTTTCACGCTGACTGGCAACATCCTCAACAGCAGCACAAGCCTTGAGACGATCAATGATGCGATCAGCATGACGGCTACCCGCACAATGACGATGACAACGGGCGGCGGAAACATCACCCTCGGCGGCGACATCAATGGTACGGGAGGTGGGATTACTCTGGCCGGTGCAGGTACGCTTAAACTTTCTGGAAATAATTCTTTTACCGGAAACGTGACTTCAGCTGCTTCAACCACTCTGATTATAGGAAGTAATACGGCCTTGGGCGGGGGAACGCTAACCCTCAGCAATAACGTTTCGACGGTTGCCGGTCAGTTCGTCATTCAGGGGGATGGGACGCCGCGCACAATCGCGAACGCGATCAATATCAACGCGGTTGGTCTAACTTCATTCGGTGGAAGCAGTGCCCTGACATTTACGGGTGGATTGACAAATACTACCACAGGGGCTGACCGCTATCTAGGGCCTGTCCGGAAAGAGCGCGGTTTTAGGGAAGTCATCCGAGCCACCCCTCCAGACACCACAACATATAGACAGGATTCGCCTGCGATTTTTTCGGAACC
>Ga0194053_10000926_pt1 | contig 20192 bp, 15 predicted proteins | sample SepL228m_MetaG_FD_161684 | JGI IMG/M metagenome (GOLD analysis project Ga0194053, IMG submission 161684) | Anoxic zone freshwater microbial communities from boreal shield lake in IISD Experimental Lakes Area, Ontario, Canada - Sep2016-L227-8m | ecosystem: Environmental > Aquatic > Freshwater >... | reverse complement strand
GAGGCGTTGACACTGTGCGACCGGCTCGCGGTGTTCAATAACGGCCGCATCGAGCAGATCGGCGGAGCGCGCGAGGTCTACGAGAACCCGGCCAACCGATTCGTGGCCGATTTCGTCGGCACCTCGAATGTGTTCGACGGGGCAACGGCTGAGGCGTTGCTGGGCAGACCTGGCAGCTACGCGATCCGGCCCGAACGGATCATTCTGGTGTCCCCCGGTGAAACAGTGCCCGCCGGAATGCGCAGCGTCACCGCTGACGTCGCCGAGGTGGTGTACGCCGGGCCGATCACCCGCATCACCGCCGACGCTGCCGGGGTGCGCCTCAATGCCGCAGTGCTCAGCGCCGATACCGACACCGACATCAGCCACGGTGCACCGATCATGCTGGCCTGGCCGGATAGTGCGGTCCGACGCTTGAGTTCTTGAATCCCCGACCCATGCACAAATAAAGGAGTACGTCATGAGAATCACCACCCGCCGCCTGGGCGTCACACTCACCGCCTGCGCCGCTCTGGTCGCCGCGTGTTCAAGCCCCACCAACTCCGGTGGCGGCACCTCCGCGCCCGCGCCATCACAGCAGGAACCGATGGCAAGTCTCGGCAACGGCGAAGGACAGCTCAACCTCGTCTCGTGGCCGGGTTACGCCGAGGACGGGTCCAATGATCCGAAGGTGGACTGGGTGCATCCGTTCGAGCAGCAGACCGGCTGCAAGGTCAACATCAAGATCGGCAATACCTCCGACGAGATGGTGCAACTGATGCGCACCGGACAGTACGACGGTGTATCGGCATCCGGGGACGCGACGCTGCGGCTGATCTACGCCGGTGACGTAGCGCCGGTCAACACCACGCTGGTTCCGAACTACGACACGATTTCCTCGTTCCTCAAGGACCAGGAATGGAACTCGGTGGACGGAAAGATGTTCGGTATCCCGCACGGCTGGGGTGCCAACCTGCTGATGTACAACACCGATGTCGTCAAGGACGCGCCGGACTCCTGGGGCGCGGTTTTCCCCGGCGCACCCGAATACAAGGGCAAGGTCACCGCTTACGACTCGCCGATCTACATCGCCGATGCCGCGCTGTATCTGTCGAAGACCAAACCCGAACTGGGCATCAAGAATCCCTACGCCCTGACCTCGGAGCAACTCGATGCCGCCACCGAACTGCTCAAAGCTCAGCACGGGAACATCGGTGAGTACTGGTCGGACTACACCAAAGCCGTCCAGGCCTTCGAGTCCGGTACGTCAGTGATCGGGACCAGCTGGCAGGTGATCGCCAACATGCTCACCAGTGACAACAAGATCAAGATCGCCACCGTTCTGCCGAAGGAGGGTTCCACCGGCTGGTCGGACACCTGGATGGTCTCATCGAAGGCCGCCCACCCGAATTGCATGTACAAGTGGATGGACTACATCACCTCGCCGGCAGTCAACGCTCAGGTCGCTGAATACTTCGGCGAGGCACCGGCGCAGACCAAGGCATGCGAGTTCACCAGCGATAAGAACTTCTGCGCAACCTTCCACGCCACCGATGCGGACTACGCGAAGCGGATCAGCTACTGGACCACACCGCAGAAGAAGTGCGTGGACGGCAGCGGCGACAACTGCACGGCCTACAGCGAGTGGGTCGACAAGTGGCAGCAGATCAAGGGGTGATCACTGCGGGCCGATCCTCGCATCGGTTCCGCTCCAGGCTTTCCTTGGCGTTCCTGCTGATCCCGCCGCTGGCGTGGCTGGTCGTCGTATATCTGGGATCACTAGCGGTACTGCTGGTTTCAGCCCTGTGGAGCACCAATTCCTTCACCGGCGCAGTTGTACGCACATTCACCGGTGACAATATTGTGCGGGTCCTCACCGACGCGGTGTTCCGTGCTGCCACGCTAAGAACAGTCGGTATCGCGTTGGCGGTGACCCTGATCTGCATCACGCTGGCAGTGCCGCTGGCGTTGTACATGGCCAAGGTGGCCTCGCCGCGGGTGCGGTTGGCACTGGTGGTGGCGGTGACGACGCCGCTGTGGGCGAGCTATCTGGTCAAGGCCTACGCATGGCGGATGCTGCTTTCAGGACAGGGCCCGCTGGCCTGGGTCGCGGGGTACACGCCGGGTTACGGCCTGGTCGCCACCGTGCTGACATTGACCTATCTCTGGTTGCCCTACATGGTGATTCCGGTTTTCGCGGCCTTTGAGCGGGTACCGGAGGACTTGATCGACGCCAGTTCCGATCTCGGCGCTTCCGGATGGACGACCCTGCGGACGATCATGACGCCGCTGGTCTTTCCCGGCATCGCGGCGGGGTCGATCTTCACGTTCTCACTCTCGATGGGCGACTACATCGCGGTCACCATCGTCGGCGGAAAGACGCAGATGCTGGGCAATATCATCTACGGCCAACTGGTGACCGCCAACAATCAGCCGTTGGCGGCGGCGCTGTCGCTGATACCGCTATTCGCCATCATCGGATACCTGTTGGCGATGCGGCGCACCGGCGCCCTGGAGAACGTCTGATGTTGCCGGCGTCGATTCGCCGCCTGACCCGGGCCTGGACCGTCCTGGTCATCGTCTTCCTCTACGCCCCGTTACTTCTCGTTGTGATCAATGCCTTCAACTCATCGAAGACCTTCGCTTTCCCGCCCAGCGGTTTCACCCTGCGTTGGTGGTCCGATGCCTGGTCCAGCAACGGCATGTGGAGAGCGCTGGGCAACTCGGTGGTTGTCGGATTATGCGCAACGGCGATCGCACTGGTGCTGGGCACGATGGCAGCCTTCGCCGTGCAGCGCCACCGTTTCTTCGGCAGGCAGGCGATCAGCTTCCTTGTCGTGCTTCCTATTACGCTACCGGGCATCGTGACGGGCATCGCGTTGAATGCAACCTTCACCTCGGCCCTCGGAGCCACCCTCGGCCTTGCCACCGTCATCATCGGCCACGCGACGTTCTGCATGGTCATCGTCTTCAATAACGCTCAGGCCCGGCTGCGGCGACTCGGACCCCGACTGGAGGACGCCTCGGCTGATCTGGGCGCCTCGAATTGGCAGACGTTCTGCTACGTGACATTCCCGATGATGCGGGGTGCGATTGTTGCCGGCGCCATCCTGGCGTTCGCCTTGAGCTTTGACGAGATCGTTGTCACGACCTTCACCTCGGGCCCGACCGTTCAGACTCTGCCGATCTGGATATTCGGCAACCTGTTTCGGCCGAATCAGGCCCCGGTCATCAACGTTGTGGCGGCAACCCTGACTCTGGTCGCGGTGATTCCGGTGTGGCTGGCCCAACGCTTCGGCGGCGACCCTGCTACGACGCGGGTCTGAGGCCTTACTGATCGCCGAATCGTGGCCTGCCTTGATTATCGAAATCCAGTGCCGACTCGAGCAGCAGGCGGCGTTCGGCTGCGGCCACGATGCGCCGGGCCTGAACCGCGGCATCAGGCGTCACCGAGATTGAGGTAATGCCCATCCGGACGAGGTGTTCTGCGAACGCCGGTTTGGTTGAAGGAGCCTGACCACACAGTGACGCGGTAATACCGAGTCGTCGCGCGGTACCGATGATCTGACCGATGGCATCGAGGACGGCCTCATCGGATTCGTCGTACAGCTCGGCGCACAGATCGGAGTCGCGATCCACCCCGAGGATCAGCTGGGTTAGATCGTTGCTTCCGATTGACACTCCGTCGATGCCCATTCCGACGTACTCGGGCAGCCAGTGCACCACAGAGGGCACCTCTGCCATCACCCAGCGATGCAGCCCGCGCTGACGGCCGAGTGGGCTCGCGTCCACCAGCGCCAGGCACTCTTCGAGTTCCCACTTGGTCCGAACGAACGGAATCATCAGGTGCAGGTTGGGATTCTGTTCACGGACCCGGGCCAATGCCTTGAGTTCCAGATCAAACAGATCGGGATTCTTGACGTATCGATAGCAGCCACGGAAACCGATCATCGGGTTGTGCTCCTCGGGCTCGTACTGCTCACCACCGGCAAGATTGCGGAACTCATTGGTGCGAAAGTCGCTCGCGCGGTAGATCACCGGACGAGGGGCGAACGCGGCAGCAACCCGGCCAACCGACGCGGCCAATTTGTCCACCAGAGTGTTCTGCTCACCCCTGGCGATCAGATCGCGCGGATGCCGGTTGTCCAGCGCATCGGTGAGAATCGTCTCGGCGCGCAGCAGACCGACACCGTCAACGTCCTGGGCCGCAGCGGCTTCCGCGGAATCAGGCAGCAGGATGTTGACGTAGATCTTGGTGGCGGTCACCGGGCCGGCGATCATCGTCTGCGACTGCGCTGCAGCCACCGGTGCAGTCTGGGTGCCGCCGACGACTCGCCCGGCCAACACCCGGCCGTGTGTTCCATCGATGGTCACCACCATGCCGTCGGAGAGGTCCCTGGTCGCGGTACGCGCGCCGACGATGCACGGGATCCTCAGCTCCCGAGCGACGATGGCGGCGTGACACGTCATCCCCCCGGTGTCGGTCACCAGGGCCGAGGCCCGCCGCATGGTGGGCAGCCAGTCCGGATTGGTCATCTTGGCCACGAGTACTTCGCCGTCCTGCAGTCGGCCGCCGGCGCTGACGTCGTCGAGCACCCGTACGACTCCGGATGCCGTGCCGGGCACCGCGGGAAGGCCTTGGATCAGCACCTCGTGACTCTCGGGTGCGGGCGCACCGGCTCGGCTCAGGGTGGTGATTGGCCGGGTCTGCACGATGTAGGTCACACCGTCGGCAATCGCCCACTCGGTGTCCTGCGGGCTGCCGGCATGTTGCTCACTGCGAATCGCGATCGCGGCGATCTCGCGCACCTCGTCGTCATTGAGCACCTGCGCCCCGGCCTGTGCCTCGTCGAGTTCGACGCGTTGATCCCCACCATCGGGCCCTCGGATGATCTTGAACGACTTCACACCGAGCCGACGGGAAAGGATTTCGCCGCCGTCCTTGGCGACCACGTAGGTGTCGGGTTCGACCGAACCGGACACCACCACCTCGCCCTGACCGAAGGCGGCCTCGACGACCACCCGGTCGGTGGCGTCGCTGGTCGGGTCGGCGGTGAATGCAACGCCGGAACGCTCGGAGGCGATCATCAACTGAACCACCACCGCCATCGCCGGGTCAGCCGTGAAGCGCCGACTGGCCCGGTAGGCCACCACCCGTGCGCCGAACAGCGATGCCCAGCAGTTGCCCACCGCATCAATGAGGTCCTGCTCGCCGCGCACATTGGTGAATGTCTCGTTCATTCCGGCGAATGATGCGTCGGAGCCGTCCTCGCCGGTGGCCGAAGAGCGAACCGCAACAAAGCAGTGGGGACCCATGGCTCGATAGGAGTTCAAGATCAGCTCTCGCACCTCGTCGGTCATCCCGGCGTTGCGTACCAGCGCCTTCATCTTCGCGCAGATCTCATCGAACCGAGTGGGATCACCGGCGTGCAGCATGGCCTCGCGGTGGGCGATATTGAGTTCGTCAGCGACCCCGGCGTTCTTCATCGACTCACGGAAGCTGTCACGCAGCACCACGAAACCAGGCGGAACCGGCAGCCGGGCCGCCATCATCTCGCCCATGTTGGCGCCCTTGCCGCCGGCTTCCTCGGCATCGGCCATTCCCAGGTTTGCGATGTCTTCGACAAATCTGGCCATCGGGGTCCCCTCAAACTCACGCCACGTGGTCCCGATCATGCACCCGGGTCCGGAGAAAGGGGAAGTGGTTAGGGCCGCTTGGTGACTTACGGCCCTGCCGTCTGGCCGGTACCGACCTATCGTTGAAACGAGACAGTGAAAGCGGATGACCATGACCAAGACAATGATCGATCCCCGGACGCTGGCCAGTGCGGTGGAATTGGCCTGCCGTGCCCCGTCGGTCCACAACAGCCAGCCGTGGCACTGGATCGCCGGGGGCGGCGAACTACGACTGTTCCTCGCACCCTCCCGCGCACCTCATGCCGCCGACCGAACCGGCCGGGAGGCTGTGATCAGTTGTGGCGCGGCTCTGGATCACCTGAGGGTGGCTGCGGCGGCAGCAGGCTGGCAGGCCACGATCGCCCGCTTCCCCAACCCCAACGATCCCGACCATCTGGCCACGATCAACTTCAGCCCGATGCCGTTCGTCACCGATGCTGTTCGCGCCCGGGCTGATGCGATCATCCGCCGCCATACCGACCGGCTACCGTTCGCTGCCCCGGCGGCGTGGGCAGCTTTCGTGCCCGTGTTGCTCGAGACCGTCGACATTGAGAAAGCCAGCGTGGAGGTGCTGCCCGAAGCAGACCGGCCGCAGCTGGCTGAAGCCTCCCGCCTCACGGAGTCTCTGCGCCGCTATGACTCCTCGTATCACGCCGAATTGCAATGGTGGACTGCGCCTTTCGAAACAACAGACGGTGTTCCCTACAGCGCACTGGTCTCAGCCGCCGAAGGCGACCGGGTCGATATCGCACGGAAATTCCCGACCGGTGAGCACCCGGACCGTCGCCCGGAGGTGGACCGCGACCATTCGGTGATCGTGGTGCTGTCCACTTACGGCGACACCCGACGCGACGCGTTGGGTTGCGGTGAGGTGCTCTCCGATGTGTTGCTGGAGGCCACCCTGGCGGGCCTGGCCACCTGCACACTGAGCCATCTGACCGAACTGGAAGCCAGCCGCAATATCATCCGGGCGCTCACCGGCGGTTCTGCCAACCCACAACTGCTGATCCGCATCGGGGAGGTGCCGGCACTCGGCGACCAACCGTCTGCGACACCGCGCAGGCCGCTGACCGAGGTGCTGGAGATTCGCGAGTCGGCCGAAGGTGGCCGAGGATGACTCGGGCCACCGGCCTGCGCCGCCAGCACCCACGCCGGGTGTTCAAGGACCGGCGGGAGGCCGGCCAGGTTCTCGCCGGGCTGCTGGCGCCGTACCGCGGTAAGCCCAATGTGGTCGTGCTGGGGCTGGCCCGGGGCGGCGTGCCGGTTGCCTATGAGGTGGCCAAATCGCTCCGGGCGCCACTGGACGCCTTCATCGTTCGCAAACTCGGTGCACCGGGACACGAAGAGTTCGCCTTCGGTGCGCTGGCCAGCGGTGGACGGGTGGTGATCAACGACGACGTCGTGCGCGGGTTGCGGATCAGTCCGCAGCAGTTACGGGAGATCACCGAACGGGAGGCCGCAGAGTTGGCCCGCCGCGAGGTGACCTACCGCAGCGGCCGCCCCCCGCTGAACGTCACCGGCAAGACAGTGATCCTGGTCGACGACGGACTTGCCACAGGATCGTCGATGATGGCCGCGATCCAGGCGCTGCGCGAGTCGGAGCCGGCCGCGATCGTGATCGCGGTGCCCGCGGCACCGGAATCGACCTCCCGGGAATTCGCCGGACTCGTCGACGAGGTGGTGTGCGCGTCGATGCCGACACCGTTCCTGGCGGTAGGTGAATCGTTTTGGGACTTCCGTCAGGTCACCGACGACGAGGTGCGCGAATTGTTGGCCACACCAACCACCGGGTTAACACCGGTCACCGTGGCGCCGCGGCCGGCCGAGTTGGTGGCCGCAGCCGCCATCGATGCACCGGGCGGGGTACCGCCCCGGGAGGTCCTCGATGACCTGATCGGTGATGCCCGCGTGGTGCTGATCGGCGAGAGCTCGCACGGAACCCACGAGTTCTATGCCGCGCGGGCGGAGATCACCAAGTGGCTCATCGAGGAGAAGGGCTTCACTGCCGTTGCGGCCGAAGCCGACTGGCCCGACGCCTACCGGGTGAATCGCTATGTCCGCGGCCTCGAATCGAATTCGGGCGATCACGATGAATCGCCGGAACAGGCTCTACGCGGATTCGAGCGGTTTCCGGCGTGGATGTGGCGCAATACGGTGATGCGCGATTTCGTCGGCTGGCTGCGCTGGCACAACGGCCGCTGCGCAGCCGACGGCAGACGCGCGACCGGCTTCTACGGCTTGGACCTCTACAGCCTGCACCGCTCCATGCAGGAGGTCATCGGCTATCTGGAGACCGTCGACCCCGAGGCTGCGGCCCGCGCGCGTTCCCGCTACGCCTGCTTCGAACACTCCGCCGGAGAGGACGGCCAGGCTTACGGTTACGCCGCCGCGTTCGGCGCCGGGCCCAGCTGCGAGCGACAGGCTGTCGAGCAGCTGATCGAGTTGCAGCGCAATGCTGTGGCCTATCTGGCTGATGACGGTCAGCTGGCCGAGGACGAACTGTTCTATGCCCGGCAGAACGCCCTAACGGTGCGCAATGCCGAGGAGTACTACCGCGGCATGTTCGCAGGCCGGGTCACATCGTGGAACATGCGAGACAAGCATATGGCTGCGACACTGAACGCGTTGATCGACCACCTTGATGACCACAGCGGTGCCGAGCCGGCCCGAATCGTGTTGTGGGCGCACAACTCTCATGTCGGCGATGCCCGCGCCACCGAGGTGTCCGCCGACGGCCAAGTGACGATCGGCCAACTGGCCCGCGAACTGTACGGCTCGCAATGTCGGCTGATTGGTTTTTCCACCTATCGCGGCACCGTTACGGCCGCCAGCGACTGGGGCGGTGTCGCCGAACGCAAAGTTGTGCGCCCGGCGTTGGCCGGCAGTATCGAGGAGTTGTTGCACCAGACGGGCAGAGGGGAGTTCTACATCCCCATGCACGACGGCTCTCCCGCCACCCGCGAGCTTGATGTGGTTCGTCTTGGCCGCGCCATCGGAGTGATCTATCTGCCGCAGACCGAACGCCAAAGCCACTACTTCCACGTGCGGCCGGCAGATCAGTTTGATGCGATGATCCATATCGACTCCACCACCGCGCTGGAGCCGTTGGAGATGACCAGCGTCTGGGTGGCGGGGCAGAACCCGGAAACCTATCCGACGGGCCTGTGAGCCAGGGCAAGAGAAGGATGTCGAGTTTGGATTCGCGCCGATGAACTCTGCGGCCGGGCAACGGATCGTCACCCTGTGCATGAATCCGGCCCTGGACATCACGACAAGCACCCGGGTGGTGCGCCCAACGGACAAATTGCGCTGCGCCGCCGCCCGGTATGACCCCGGCGGTGGGGGTATCAACGTCGCGCACGTCGCGCAGGTGTTGGGCGCCGCGGCAACGGCGGTGTTTCCGGGCGGTGGTCCGACCGGTGAAATGGTGGACAGCCTGCTGGTGGCCGAGGGACTCACGACAGACTGCATCACGATCGGCGGGTCCACCCGGGAGAGCTTCACCATCGACGAACTCAGCACCGGTCGGCAGTACCGGTTCGTGGTGCCCGGACCCCAGCTGACCCTGGCCGAGCAGACCGAATGCCTGCTGCGGCTGCGCCACGCGGCGACCTCGGCTGCGATCGTCGTGGCCAGTGGCAGCCTGCCCCCCGGGGTACCGGAGGACTTCTATCAACAGGTCGCTGACATCTGCCTCGACCTCGACGCGAGGTTCCTACTGGACGCTTCCGGCGGCGGGCTCACCCACGTCAACTCCGGGGTGTTCCTCCTCAAGCCCAGCGTGCGCGAGCTGCGGGAGGCCGCGGGCCGCGAGCTGACGACCGACGCCGAGCAGCTTGTCGCTGCCCGCGAGCTCATTGACCGGGGAGCCGCCCAGTACGTTCTGGTGTCGCGGGGAGCCCAGGGGGCCCTGCTGGCAAGCCGAGAAGGCGGGCAGTTGTTCGCGCCGGTAACAGTTCCGCCGGGCAGTGGGGTCGGTGCCGGGGATGCGATGGTGGCCGGCGTTGCGGTGGGCCTCACCAGGGGTCGGCCGTTGGTCGAGGCCGTTCGTCTCGGCATCGCCGCCGGGGCAGCCATGTTGCTCACCCCGGGCACCGCACCGTGCACCCGCGCTGACACCGAGCGGCTTTTGGAGCAGACTGGGAACCCCGTCGACGTCGAACCGGTCGCCGGGTAGGAGCCGCAATGTCTGAACAGTTCGCCCTGCCGTCGATAGTGGTCGGCATCGACGGATCCCGGAAAGCGGTGCACGCCGCACTCTGGGCTATCGATGAAGCCATCAGCCGGGAGGTACCGCTGCGCCTGGTGGCCGCCGCAGGAACCACCGATGAGCAGACCGATGCCGAGGCGGCCGTGCGCTCCGCGGCCACAGCCGTGACGGCCACGGGGCGGCCAGTCAGTCTTGAGACCCAGGTGATCGCCGGCGCGCCGATACCTGCCCTGCTGGAGGCCTCCGGGGCCGCTGCGATGCTCTGCGTCGGCGCGGTGGGCATCAAACATTTTGACCGCCACCGGGTGGGTTCCACGGCCGGAGCGCTGGTGGCCTCCGCGCACTGCCCGGTCGCGTTGGTCCGCCGCTCCGCAGCTGCCGCCGACGACAGCCCGGGCTGGGTGGTCGTGGAACTCGACGAAACCACCGACAGTGCCGCGGTGCTGCAGTCCGGAGTCGAGGAGGCGAGGTTGCGCGCCGCACCGCTGCGGGTGCTGGGCTCCTGGCAGTTGCGCTACACCGACGTCCATGAATCCCATGCGGTAGCCGACGGCAATCAGATGGTCCGTGCGCAACTGGACCGGCGGCTGTCGCATTGGAAACATCTCTATCCCGACCTCGACATCCGGCCCGTCGCGATTCATGGCAGTGCACTCACCTACCTGTCGAAGCACGCCGCTGAAATCCAGTTGGTGGTGGTCGGTGCAGCGAACACCACCGGTGTTGGCGAACTGCTCGGGCCGATGGGACTCACCGCCCTGCAGGACACTGACTGCACGATCCTGGTCGTCGATCGCCAACGGCTGCTGTGATCAAGACCTCCGCCCGTTATGGTTGCCCAATGGTCACAGTCTTTCTCGTCGACGACCACGAGGTCGTGCGCCGAGGACTTATCGACCTGCTCAGCGCCGACCCCGAACTCGATGTCATCGGTGAGGCTGGCTCAGTCGCCCAGGCAATGGCCCAGATTCCAGCACTGAAGCCCGATGTCGCCGTCCTCGATGTGCGGCTGCCGGACGGCAACGGCATCGAACTGTGCCGCGATCTGCTTTCCAAGATGCCGGATCTTAGGTGTCTGATGCTGACGTCGTTCACCTCCGACGAAGCGATGCTCGACGCGATCCTTGCCGGTGCCAGCGGCTACGTGGTCAAGGACATCAAAGGGATGGAGTTGGCAAAGGCCATCAAGGATGTCGGTGCGGGCCGCTCGCTGTTGGACAACCGGGCCGCTGCCGCACTGATGGCCAAGCTGCGCGGAGCCGCCGAACGCTCCGATCCACTCTCCGGCCTCACCGAGCAGGAGCGGGTGCTGCTAAACCTTCTCGGTGAGGGCCTGACCAATAAGCAGATCGCCGCCCGGATGTTCCTGGCCGAGAAAACGGTGAAGAACTACGTGTCGCGACTGCTGGCCAAGTTGGGTATGGAACGCCGCACCCAGGCGGCGATCTTCGTTTCCAAACTCGATCAACAGCACCGCCGGGACCAATGAGCCCGCGGAGGGTTCAGGATCGTGTCCATGACATCGTCAAGGGCCGCGACGGACTCGGCGGATTGGTTGAGGCGATGCTGGCCGTCAGCTCCGGTCTTAAACTCGATGACACCCTCAGGACCATCGTCCGCACCGCTGCCGAACTGGTCGACGCACGCTATGGCGCGCTTGGCATTCGGGGGCCGGAAGAGGAACTCCTAGGGTTCATCACCACGGGAATAGACGACGAGACGCACGCGCTGATCGGCTCACTGCCCCGAGGCCGGGGCATACTCGGTCTGCTCATCGACGAGCCGAGGCCGATCCGCCTCGACGACATCCGTCGCCACCCGGCCTCGGTCGGCTTTCCGGCCAACCACCCGCCGATGCGGACATTCCTGGGTGTGCCGATACAGATCCGAGATGAGGTCTACGGAAATCTCTACCTGACCGAAAAGGCCGGCGGCCAACCGTTCAGCGAGGACGACGAGGTGCTCGCCGAGGCGCTGGCCGCCCAGGCCGGCTTCGCCATCGACAATGCCCGGCTCTACGAGCAGTCCCGAACTCGGCAGTCATGGATCGAGGCCACCCGCGATATCGCCACCGAGCTACTCAGGGGCGATGATCCGACGCGGGTTTTCCGGCTCATTGCCGATCAGGCAAGGGATCTCAGCGGAGCCGACATGGTGTTAGTTGCGGTACCCGCCGACGCCGAGATGTCGGTGCCCGAGGTCGACGAGTTGCTGGTGGTTGAGACCGCCGGCTGGGACTGCCCGCCGGGAGTGGTGCCGTCGCTGCGCGTCGCGGACACCACGATTGGCGCCGCGTTCGCGAGCCGCACCCCGGTCCGGTGCAGCGCTCTTACGGACGTGGTGGAGTTCGTCGGCCATAACGGACCCGCCATGATCCTGCCATTGCGATCCACCAAGACAGTCGCCGGTGTGGTCGTGGTCCTGCGTCACGCGGGCGCCCCGGAGTTCACCGACGAGCAGTTGGAGATGATGGCGGCCTTCGCCGACCAGGCGACCCTGGCCTGGCAGCTGGCCAACGCCCAGCACCGCATGCGCGAACTCGACGTGCTTGCCGATCGCGACCGCATTGCCCGCGATCTGCACGATCACGTCATCCAGCGACTGTTCGCGGCGGGCCTGTCACTGCAGGGCGCAATCCCCCGGGCCCACTCGACGGAGATGCAGGTGCGGCTGGCCGACACCGTCGACGAGTTGCAGGGTGTGATCCAGGAGATCCGCACCACGATCTTCGATCTGCACGGCGGCTCCCCGGGGACCACCCGGTTGCGCCAGCGACTCGATGAGGCGATCGCCGCCTTCTCCGGATCGGGCCTGCGGACCACGACACAATTCGTCGGGCCGCTGTCGGTGGTGGAACCAAAACTTGCCGATCACGCCGAAGCCGTTGTCCGAGAAGCGGTCAGCAATGCGGTGCGGCACGCAGGTGCCCGCACGCTGACGGTGAATGTGCGCGTCGAAGACGAGTTCAGCCTCGAGGTGATCGATGACGGTTGCGGCATGCCGACCGACGTGACCGCAAGCGGGCTGGCCAACCTGCGGGCGCGCGCCGAGGAAGTTGGCGGGCAGCTGGGCTTCAGCGAAACCCCGGGCGGTGGAACGATCCTGCGCTGGACTGCACCCTTGACCTGATTGCGGAGTTAGGCTGCCATTCATGTCAGTTAACCGCGCGGCGCTTGCCGCGGGCAGCATCCGTCTCGCGTCAGGTATCTCATTTCTGATCGACCCGGTTCGTGCGAACCGACTTTGGGGAGATCCGGATGAACCGGCACCGACCGCGCGACTGTTGTTGCGTTCCATGGGGTATCGCGATGCTCTGATCGGCGGACTGCTCGCGGCTGCAGCGCTGCGCGGGCGGGATACCCGGGGATGGTTCCTGGCATCCGGCGGCGCCGATGCGGCCGACCTGCTGGGCGGGCTCGGTGTGCATCACCAGATGAAGCGCTCTCAGCGCGTGATCGGCCTCGGCGGCGCGGTAATAGGCATGGGCGTCGGACTCTGGGGAGCGACCCGTCGCCCGGTCGTCACCGCGCGACTATCACCGGCATCCGCGCCGCATTGACCACCGCGTTGCTCACCGAACCCAGCACCATCCCGGCGAATCCGCCCCGGCCATGGCTGCCAATCACCAGAAGCTGAGCCGACTCAGCCTGCTCCAGCAGTTGGTGGGCCGGCCGGTCAGCCACGACGACGCGGCGCACCAGCACATCCGGGTAGCGCTCGCCCCAGCCAGCCAACCGCTCACTGAGGGTCTCCTCGGCACCAGACTGAAGCACCGACCAGTCCACGCCCGGGAACTCAAAGATCCCGGTATCACTCCAGGCGTGCACGGCCACCAGGTCCACGCCCCGGAACGACGCCTCCTCGAAGGCGACCGCCACGGCACGTTCGGACGCCGGTGAGCCGTCCACGCCTATTACCACCGGCGCCTTCGACGGGTGCGGAATCAGCGGGTCCTCATCGTGGATGATCGCCACCGGGCAGTGCGCATGGTGAACAAGACCGGTGCTGACCGACCCGAGCAGCCCACGGGCCAACGCCCCACGACCGCGGCAGCCCACGACGATCATCTGCGCCTGACTCGACTCTTCGACCAGAGACGGAACCGAATTCCCGCAAATCGTCTCGCTGGTGACCTTGATCGGGTTAGACGACGTAGCTTCGTGTGCGGTCGTAATGCCCGCAGCGAGCACCTTGCGGCCCTCGTCCTCCTGCCACTGCAGATATCCCGACGGCATCGGCACCTCCGGAAAAGCCATGACCACCGGCGGGGTGAGCACATGAACCAGTTTCAGCGGAGCGTCTCGGAGTGCGGCGGTCCGTGCGGCCCAGTCGACGGCCACCTTTGACACCGACGAGCCGTCGACACCGACGACGATCGGCTTAGTGCTTGCCGCGGTTGCCATTTCACTCCTCTTCCACAGGGATCGGTGATCATCCTAGTGCCGGATGTTTTCGAAGGTCAGAGGGCATTGGTCACCTCATGTCCGGTCGTAAGGCCCTGATCGGGTCCGCTTCGGCGCAGCAGCCTGATTGACGTGGCCTATCGTCAAACCCATGCCGGAGGTGGGTGCACGGGTGAGGATCGACCCGCGGTACCACGACGCCGTGCTGTTCGACCTCGATGGAGTTATTACCGATACCGCTTCACTGCACCGGGCCGCCTGGAAGGAACTCTTCGACTACTATCTCGGTCGGCGTCAGCCGTCGGTAGATGAGGACCACGGCCCGTTCACGCTGGCGGACTATCGCCACTTCATCGACGGCAAGTCACGCTATGACGGGGTGCGTGACTTCCTGGCCTCCCGAGGCATCTCGCTGACATGGGGCACACCGTCGGACTCGGCCGACCAGGACACCGTCTGCGGACTCGGCGCCCGCAAACAGCAGCGCTTCGCCCTACAGATCGCCGCCGGCATACCCGTCTTCGAGTCCACGGTCGCGTTGGTGCGGCGACTGACCGACGCGGGTGTGGCCGTCGCGGTGTTCTCGGCCAGTCGCAACTGTGCTGCCGTACTCACCTCGGCCGGTATCGCCGACCTTTTCGCTGTCCGGGTGGACGGTGTCGTCGCCGAGGAACTCGACCTGCCGGGTAAACCCGATCCGGCCATGTTGTTGGAGGCCGCTCGTCGTCTGGGAGTACGGCCGGCCCGCGCCGTTGTCGTGGAGGATGCCGAAGCCGGTGTCACCGCCGCCCGCGCGGGTGGGTTTGGCTTCGTGATCGGCGTTGACCGCACCGGCGAAGCCGGTGCCGCGCTGTCCGAACGCGGGGCGGACGCGGTGATCGGCGATCTGGCCGAGGTGACGGTGCGCGATATCGACCGCCGAATGTCTGCCCTGCCTAATGCACTGGCATCCTTCGGCCAACTCGCCGTGGTGGTGGGGGCGCGACGCCCGGCCGTCTTCTTCGACTTCGATGGCACCCTGTCGGAGATCGTCGACCAACCATCCGCCGCAACACTCGTGCCAGGGGCTGCCAAGGCACTTCACGCGCTTGCCGCGCTCTACCCGGTGGCGGTGCTGTCCGGCCGAGACCTCGCCGATATCCGCGACCGGGTCGGTATCCCTGGTCTGTGGTACGCGGGCAGTCACGGCTTCGAGATGATCGGTCCTGACGGCACCCATCACAGCAATGAGGCTGCTGCGCAGGCGATCCCGGTACTCGAACGCGCGGCCGCCGAACTCACTGCACGACTGTCCACCGTCGACGGAGTGTCGGTGGAACACAAGCGGTACGCCGTCGCGGTGCACTACCGCAATGCAGCACCGGAAGCGGCCGGCACCGTGACCGCAGCCGTACATGACATCGGCCGCAGCAGTGGACTGAAGGTGACCTCAGGTCGCAAAGTAGTCGAACTACGACCGGATGTGGATTGGGACAAGGGCAAGACGCTGGAGTGGATCGCCGCCCGGGTAGCCGGCCAGGAACCACTGTTGCCGATCTTCATCGGCGATGATCTGACCGATGAGGACGGGTTTGATTCCATCCTGCACGACGGCATCGGAATTGTGGTCCGTCATACCGAGGACGGCGACCGTGCGACAGCCGCGCGTTACTGCCTGGAGGACCCGCACCAGGTGCGGGAGTTCGTCGAGCGGTTGGTGGAGCAATCCCACATCGACCGCCAGATTCTCTCCAGCCCCTGGTCTTTCACCTTCGGTGGCTACATACCCGAACAGGAACGGCTGCGGGAGGCTTTGTGCACGGTGGGCAATGGCTACCGCGCGACACGAGGCTGCGCGCCAGAGGCTGATGCCGGAGAGTTCCACTACCCCGGAAGCTACGCGGCAGGTCTGTACAATCGGCTCACCGACGAGGTGGCCGGCGTTGAAATCGAAAACGAGAGCCTGGTCAACCTACCGAACTGGCAGTCGCTGAAGTTTCGCATCGACGGCGGCGACTGGTTCGATATCGACTCGGCCGACCTGCTGTCCTACCGCCAGATTTTGGATCTGCGACAGGCCGAACTGATCCGCGAGTTCCGCTTCCGGGATCCGGCCGGGCGCACCAGCACCGTCACGCAACGGCGTATCGCGGCCATGCACCTTCCGCACGCCTGCGCGTTGGAGACAACCCTGTGGGCCGAAGACTGGTCGGGAACAGTCGAATTCCTCTCGACTATCGACGGCGATATTCGCAACTGCGGTGTCGAACGCTATCGCGACTTCTCCGACGACCATCTCGTCGCCACCACCATGAGCGAGTTGAGCCCGAACTCAGCGCTGTTGGTATGCGAGACGGTGCAGTCCCGCGTTCCGATCGCGGTGGCGGCCCGCACCACGGTGTGGCGCGGCGACGCCCCACTGGTCGCCGATATCCGCTTCGTGGACGAACCCCGCCGTACCGGACACGATCTGGTGGTCCAGGTCGACGCCGGACAGTCGGTGACGGTGGAGAAGATGGCCGCCCTCTTCACGGGCCTCGACCCCGCCATCTCAGAACCCGGCGACGCCGCCGCCCGCCTGCTGGCCCGGCTGGGTCGTTATGCCGAGTTGCGCGAGGGCCACACCCGGGAGTGGGCGCACCTGTGGGAACGGTTCGACATCGCCTTCGATGACAGCCCCGACGCCCTTCGGGTGGTCCGGCTTCATCTGCTGCACCTGCTACAGACGGTGCCCAACCACGGCGAGGACGTCGACGCCGGGATCCCCGCCCGTGGTCTGCACGGCGAGGCCTACCGCGGCCACATCTTCTGGGATGAGCTATTCGTCTTCCCGGTGCTGAACCTGCGTTCGCCGGATACCGCTCGCTCACTGCTTCGCTACCGCGAGCGCAGGTTGCCGGCGGCCCGGCGCGCCGCCCGCGATGCCGGATACGCGGGAGCGATGTTCCCGTGGCAGTCGGGCAGCGACGGCCGGGAAGAAAGTCAGAAGCTGCACCTCAATCCGAACTCCGGACGTTGGAACCCCGATGCCAGCGCACGGGCCCACCACATCGGAATCGCGGTGGCCTACAACGTCTGGCAGTACTACCAGGTGACCGGCGATCTGCAGTACCTCGTCTCCAACGGCGCCGAGATGCTCGCCGAGATAGCCCGGTTCTGGGTGAGCCGGTCGGAGTTCGACGAGCCACTGGGGCGCTACGTCATCCGCGGTGTGATCGGGCCTGATGAGTTCCACTCCGGTTACCCCGATCGCCCCTATGACGGCATCGACAACAACGCCTACACGAATGTGATGGCGGTGTGGGTGATCGTGCGCGCCCTCGACGCGCTTGACGCCCTGCCCCTTCGCGACCGGTTGGACCTGTTGGAGTCCCTCGGAATCAGCGGTCGCGAACTGGAACGGTGGGACGAGGTCAGCCGTCTGATGTTTGTGCCATTCCATTCAGCAAATGGGACCGGGGCGGGCCCGGATTGCGACGTCATCAGCCAGTTCGAGGGTTACGGCGACCTGAAGGAACTTGACTGGCATGGCCTTCGTGAGCGGTATGGCAACATCCAGCGACTCGACCGGATCCTGGAAGCCGACAACGACAGCGTCAACCGGTACAAGGCTTCCAAGCAGGCCGACGTGCTAATGCTGTTCTATCTGCTGTCATCCGACGAGTTACGTGAGTTGTTCGCCCGGATGGGATACCGGTTCACCCCCGAGCAGATTCCGGCGACGGTGGACTATTACCGGCATCGAACCTCGCACGGCTCAACGCTGTCCGGTGTCGTTCACGGGTGGGTGTTGGCTCGCGGAGACCGCGCCCGGGCGATGCACTATTTCCAGCAGGTGCTTGCCTCAGATGTCGCCGACGTCCAGGGCGGTACCACCGCAGAGGGAATTCATATCGCCGCGATGGCCGGCAGTATCGACCTGCTGCAGCGTTGTTTCACCGGGTTGGAGACTCGCGCGGACCGCCTCATCCTCAATCCGATGTGGCCGGAAAGCCTTGGGGCACTGAGGATGCCGATTTATTACCGCGGTTACCGGCTGCACCTGACGATCATCGGGCGCAGCGTCGAACTCAGCATTGACCCCACTGACCATCCGCCGATCGATATCGAATGCCATGGCCGGGTGCAGACGCTGACCCCGGGCACCTCACTACGGTTCGGCTAACGAAGTCGTCAGCCGGTTCTGCTCACGCCCCCGATGAGGTCCGGGCCGACGATGATTGCGCCGTCATTCGACCAGTCGGCGACCTCCGGCAACGGACGCCGCGGGGTTGTCGGCAGCGGGTCGGCGTTGACCGGTGCCCATCCGACCCGCACCAGTATCTGCGGGTAGCCGCTGTTGCCGAATGTGTCCGCACGCATCGCCTCACGAGTCTCGTCGATCTCCAACGGTTCGGTCACCAGACAGGAGGCCAGACCCATCGCCGTGGCCGATAGCAGCACCAGGCTGGTGGCCTCACCGGCACGGAGCCTTGCGAGGTCGTCATCGTTCTCGGTGCCCAGAGCGACCATGACTGCGTTGTCCTCACCGGGCGGCGAATCGGGGTTGTTGCGGCCCGGGTCGATGACGAGATCGAAGCACCGTGGCAGCAGGTCGATCTGGCGCAGCATCACTCCGGCACGAGCCGCCCGGGCGCCCATCAGTGCGATGTCCCCCCACGGCACCGGCCAGGAACTGTAGTTGCGGCGATCAGTTCGGCGCCTGCTGATCGCGGCGGCCAGCATGACGTCCAGTTCGCCGGGAGGCTGTCGAACCATCTCGATGGCGGCGAGATGGTCCGGGTCGGCCGGATCAGGTAGCCGGTCGATGGTGGCGAGCCAGCCCATCGCGGCCAGTCCCACCGTGCAGTGATGTAACGCGCTCCCACAGCTGAGCAACAGATCTCGCCGATCGGGGTCGGCTCGCGGCAGGTGGTGGCCGGCGTCGGCGTAGAGATGCAGGCTGTTGGGACCAACGCGCCAGCGCCACGGCTGTGAATTGTTGACCGACGGGGCTTTGGTGGCCAGGGTGAGGACAGCGCGAAGTGTCTCCGGGTCGGGAAAGTTCGCGCCCATAGTCCGTCACATGCCCTGTCGTCTCTGGCCCCTGGTGATCACTCTCACCGATGCGGGCTGTCTCGCGTAGAGACGTAAGTCCTCTCCTGGGGAGGCTTCAGGCGTGCCTGCTGGTCACTCCGCCGTCAACGACCAGGTGCGCGCCGGTGATGAACGACGCCCGCTCTGACATCAGGAAGGCAACCGCGCCCGCGACCTCCTCCGGGTGGCCCAGCCGACCCAGCGGCGCGGCACGCTCGAAACCCTGCCTGACCTCGTCGATGTCAATCGCCACCTGCAGCATCGGGGTGCGGATGAAGCCCGGGCAGACGGCGTTGACCCGAATCCCCTCCGGACCCAACTGAGCGGCCATCGATCTGGTCAGTCCCAGCAGGCCTGCCTTGGAGGCGCAGTAGGCCGGGATGAACGGATTGGCGGTCAGGCCCTCGATACTGGAGATTCCGACGACCGCCGGTCCCGCTGAGCCTCCTCCGGAGCCTCCCCGGGTAGCCGCTGCCCGCAAATGCGGCAGCAGCAGTTGCACCAGCATCGCCTGGGCCCGCAGGTTGACGTCAAGAACGGCATCCCAGGACTCTTCGGTAAAGGTGCCCACCGGTTCGGGGATCACTCGGCCGGCCGCATGCACCAGTCCATCGACCCCATCGAGGGCGGCCACCGCGGCATCGACGGCCGCGGCCATCGCGGTGGCGTCGCACACGTCGACCACCGCGTGGGGCATGCCGAGCGAGTCGGCGACGCCGGCCACCCCGGGCGCGATATCCCACAGCGCGACCCGGCGGCCCTCAGCGGCCAGCGCCTCGGAGCAGGCCCGGCCGATTCCCGATGCGGCACCGGTGACGATCACTCCGCTCACGAGTTCCTCCTACCGGTTGCTGAATCGGTGTGAAGCT
>Ga0194053_10000924_pt1 | contig 20258 bp, 13 predicted proteins | sample SepL228m_MetaG_FD_161684 | JGI IMG/M metagenome (GOLD analysis project Ga0194053, IMG submission 161684) | Anoxic zone freshwater microbial communities from boreal shield lake in IISD Experimental Lakes Area, Ontario, Canada - Sep2016-L227-8m | ecosystem: Environmental > Aquatic > Freshwater >... | reverse complement strand
CTGGCGCGTCACCGGAAATGCGCTCAGAACGTTGGCGGAGCGCTGGTGTGGTATCTGGAAAAAGTCCGCCTCGTCGAACCCGCGCCGCTCGGCAAGCCGCGCAGCCGTGATCCTCAGGACGATCCGCACCTGGCCGCCGCGCTTTCCGCCCGGGCCGTCATTGTCACTTACGACAAGGACTTGCTCGACTTGGGAAAGCCGTTCGGTGTCGAGATTCTCCGGCCCTCGGTCTTTCTGAAACGCTTCACCGCATGAGCCAGGCGCGTCCGCTGGCGCAAACTGATGGCAAGACTTCACCTTGGCGCTCAGGAAATTGCTTTTGACGCTACGCGAGTCACGCGGGTCGTGTCAATAGTGCGGACTGACGCTTGCTCGGTCTTGGTGCGCGTGGGCATCAGGGGGTGGGGGCAAACGATCAGGGCGAGCGCTTCTGCGCCTCGGCAAAGAGCGCCGCCAGTTGTTTCTGGTGCGCATCACCCTTCTCGGCGTAAAGCGCCATCCGCTTCGCGAAGCCGTTGTACATGCCGAGGGCGGTCTGCTCGTAGAACTTGGTTAGAGCCGCTTTGCGCTCCTGGTTGATGGGGCGGTAATAGCCCGGACCGGGATCCATCGTCGCACGCATTCGGTAGTCCTCGCAGGCGCTCATCGCTGCGGAAACAAACGCCCGTTCGTACTCCGCCCCTGTCTCGCCAGCCAGGAGCTTGCTGATGGCAGAAAGCACGGCAAAAGGCTTCTTCAATGATTCCGTCAGCTCGGCGGGGGGTTGTATTTTCGTGTTCTGCTCGGGGACGAGGGCCGGGAGGGCAGGGTAGGCCGCCGTCGAGGCTTCCTTGGGCCAGCCGCCCTGGGTCGTAATTTCAATGCGCGCCTCGGCCGGCAATTCATCGTAAGCGAGAACCAACGCGTCCGGCGACGTGACCTTTATCTTCCGGCCGTTGAGCGTCGCCGACTTGACCTTGGGTCCGCCGTTGCGGCAGGAAACATAGAGGTTCTTGTTACCGAAGCGGACCGGTTGCTTCTGCGTGTACCAGGTAATGGACCCTGGCACGCGGGGACGGAGAATGAGCCGGTCACTGCGATAGTCGTAATCGAACAGGCCGCGGATTGTCGCGGCGGGGATGGCGAAGTTATCGGCCGTCACCTTTATGCCAGTACCGTAAAGCCATTTGCCGAAATCGTACCAGCTATTATTGGTGTTCTCGCCGCGCTGAGAGAAGGGGGAGTCCATGCGGAAGTCCTTGGACCATTTCATGCCCCGCACCGCCGAGCGGCGAACATCCTCGAACTTACCCAAACGGTAGTACATCAGAATCGCGCGCCCCTCAACCGTGGCCCAAGCCCCACCGTTGACCCAATCGCCGAATTGTTTGATACCCTTCATCGCCGGCCCATTCGTATGCCCCCAGCTCCAGTAGGTATCGTCCAGACCTGGCGCGTTGTTGAGGAGGAAGTCGAAGGGGCGGATCGCCGGAAATGCCGCAATCTGCTTATAGATACTTTCGGCGGTTCGATCGTCCACCACCCTTAGTCCCACGGCGTCAGCGTTGGCCACGCCTTCAAGGTAACCGAATTGCTTCTGGCCCAGCACGCCGTGCCTGACGCCGCCGGGTTCGAGGGATTTTACGAAATAGCCTGCGGGTGTCAGCAATTGCGGCAGCGACTGGCGGGTGATTGTTTTTCGGCGCTCGTACTCCACCAGTTTCTGCTGGTCGCCGACAAGCTTGAGCAGCTCCACCATCCGGTCCAGCGCCGCCAGGTAGTTGATTGAGAGGCCCGCCAGGTAGCCCTTGCCAAAAGACCCATCCGGCTGTCTGACACCGCCGTAACTGGGCGCGAGAAGGTTGCAGGCCGGGCCGACCAGGAGCAGGTTGTTCTTGGGATCGCGGGTCCGCTCAATGGAATCGCAGGCCCGCTCCATTTTCGGAAGGTAATGCGCCAGCGCCTTCCGGTCACGGCTGGCCAGCAGAATCTCGGCCTGCATCACCAGACCCGCCGCCGTGGCTTCGTAGAACCAGTCGTGCATTTTCACATCGCCATCGCCTTGCTTATACATGATTTTCCCGGGCGCGGCACAGTCACCCAGGCAGCCGTCGGGGGCCACCAACTCCGGGCCTTCCCACCCTCCCTTTCGCTTGCCGTCGCCCTGGTTGTCCCAGAAAAGATCCCAGGAGCGTTGCATCGTGGAGAACCACGGTTCTTGCAGAAAAGGAGTGGCCGCGTAGGAAAGACCGTAGCTGTTCTGAATCCACCAGCCACGCCAACCGCCAGCTTCCACGAAGGTATCCCACTCCGGTTGGTAGAGCGTCGTCAGATTCGGCACGACCGCGTTGGGATTGAAGAAGGCGAATGACTCGTCGATCAGACGCAGAAAGTCGGTATCGCCCTGGCCAGAGCAGAATCGGCCTTCGTATCGGTTCGGTGCGGTCGTGGCTTTATCGGGTGTATTGGCGGCCAGTGCAAAGTCGCTTTGACTGCTGACCAGCATTGCAAGACCCAACACGACTGTCCCAATGAAATCCAACGGTCTTATTAGCATAAGATGATCCTATATCTGCCGTGAATGATAGTACTCCACGGCGCATTGCTCGGCCTTGCGGATGACCCGATCGGCGGTGATGAGTGTCAGGCCCATCACGGCGGCAGTGGCCACGATGGTCCGGTCAGACTGATGGCGCACAGTCCTTTTGGCCCGTCGGACGCGATCAGTTCGAGGATTCGGTTCGGAATGGAGTCTGGCACCAGGACCGCGTTGATCCAAGGTGCGGTATCGAGCAGGTATTTCAGCGTAACCCTTTCCATTCGGACTCGCGAATAGGAGCGGGAGAGACCGCCTCCTTGGCACCCAAATGCGTTCCGGCCCAATAAATGAAGCGGGCTTGTCCGCGGCAACAATCCGAACGTAGGGCCGGCCAAACCGGGTGACCAACAAGTCCTCACCGGCGGCGGCTCCATCCAGCAAGGCTGCGCTCCGGCGCAAGGACCTGAGCGTGATTGTCTTCATGTCAGACACTATGGCAGACATCCCGCTCCGCGTCAACTTTGAGCTTCGAAGCGCTTCTCATGTTGAGCCGGGGCGGGCAGAGGGTCTCGGTCTCGGTGTTGCAGCAACCACGCCAAGTGCCCTCGGGTGCCCATGATGAGCCGCTCCGCGATCCACGCCAGTGGCATCGTCGATGTCGAACGTAACTCCCAAGCCAGCTCGACTTTCCTTGGCTCGCCCTTGCGCTGCGCTTTCAGGTCGGCCTCGATCCAGCCCAGCCGTTGCAACGCCGCCATCACCCGCCGCCCGGTCTGCACCGCTTCCGCCTCCTGCACCGCCCTCCCAAAATGACTCGGCCCCGGCGGCGTGTCCACACGCTCCAGCCGACAGGCCTCGCTCAAAGTGGCAGAACACGGCATCCGCCGGAATTTCAACCTGATACCAATTTGAATACCTTATTGGCCGCCATAGGTGCCACAGGAGATAACCGAGGGAACAGAGATGGAAGGCCAACATAAGCGCCTGCCCGATTCAGGCAATGGTAGATCTACTTCTCCGTTATCTCCGTTTCCTCCTGTTCAATCCCAAACCCATGAACCAACTCTCCGAGTTCCCAGCTCCGTTAGGAGTGCCATGTTTATAGTAACGCCCACCCCGGATGCTTGGCCAAGCTCCAGCGGAGCGGCATGAATGGCATTTTGCATCCTACAGCCCTTCAGTGGTGGGGCCGTCAACGTGAACCCATGCCGCTCCGCTGGAGCTTGGCGGACCCGGTGGCATCTGCGGCTATAAACATGCCGCTCCAAAAGGAGCTTTTTGCCTCGTCGCGCTTGCCTCGCTGCCGGGTGCAAGATGCTTATAGAGGAGTAGCAGAGGAGTAGCTCCTCCAGGGTTTTGCCCATGCATATCGTCTCGAGACGACGGGCCGCGTCCTGAATCTGCCGCAACGTCGCCCTCGGATCATGCACGCTCATAAATTGGAATCGCTTCGCGGCGGACAACCGCTTCAATGTATTTGTTTAGGCGCGAACAAAAGTCCACCCTTCGGCCAATAATTGCGGCCAATTCCTCGCCGTAGCCGAAATAGCGAAAGCCAACCCCTTTAAGCGCGTCAGGCTCGAACTCCGCCAGCACGTCCACGTCGCTGCGCGCCGGATCGAAGTCATCGCGCAATACCGAGCCGAACAAGCTCAACTTGCGGATGCCGCGCCTGCGACAGAATTCCGCGATCTTCGTGTGGTCAATCTGGATGGGTAATTCGACGACACTCATGGCACAAATTTGACACCACGGCAACGGCTCCTGAGCTTGGGGCTGCGCTTCTTCAAATTCACCCCCGGAACATTGCCGCCATCACGATCAGGCAGATCAGTGTCACCCCACAGGGAACCAGGAAGAGCGGCCGCCAGCGGAAGCTGCCCTCCGGCGTCTTGAGCTTGTCCATGACGATCCCGGTGAATTGCGTGCCCAGGAAGAAGCCGAAGCCGAAGAGCACCACCGTGTACAGGCCCTGGGCCGAGCCGCGGATGTCCGCCGGGGCCACCTCATTCACATAGACGAACCCCACCCAGATCAAGAACGTGTACGCCAGCCCGTGCAATGCCTGAGCCAGGATCACCGGGAGGCGGCGGGGCATCAGGGCATAGACGGCGTACATGGCCAGCCACAGCGCAATGCCGATCGAGAATATCCCCACAAACCCGATCCGGCCGCGGATGTCGGAGGTGTGGAAGGCCAGGACCGCCGTGGCCGCCAATTGAGCCACCTGGGCGAGGGTCATCACGGCGGGGATCGACCGCCCCGCCACACCCAATGCCGACAAGTAGGGCGCCGTGGCCAGGAAGAAGAACTGAAGCTGCGTGGCCACCAGGAAGGCGACGATCAGGAAGACCAGGAAATTGGGGTTGCTCAGCAGGCCCAGGGCCTTGAGGAAAGGCAGGACGTCTCCCGCGCGGCCGGGAGGGGGCGTGTGGGGCAGAGTGAGGCAGTAGAACCCCATCGCCAGGGACAGCGCGCCAGCCAGGACCAGGCAGTCAGCCCCCTGGCCGCTGCCTTTGATCCGTCGCCAAAACGTCAGTGCCCAACCGGCGACCGCCCAGCCGACCGTGCCCCACAAGAGCACCCCGAAGGACTGGTTGGCCGGATCGGTCAGGTGGGCGAACATCAGCGAGTTCACCAACGCCAGCGTCGGGGCGAAGGCCAAGGCGTAAAGAAACATGATGCCAAACAGCAGTGGGAAGCGCCGCTGCCGGGAGGACGCCAGGAGCAGCACCCCGCCAGTCAGGTGGGCTACGGCCAGGAAGTGCTGCGTGGCCACCCAGCGGTCGGCAATCTGCCCGGCGATCAGCGGCGAGATGATGCAGCCCAGGTAGATCGTGCCGTAAATCCATCCCGTCTGCTTGCCGCTCATCTGCAGCGGCCCCAGCAGCCGCGAGGCCAGCACCGGTGACCACGCCCCCCAGACCGCGAACTGAAGGAACATCATTAGGCTCAACTGAGCATAGATTTGCCAGCTCATATAACTAATCTAATCTAATAAGAATGTGCTTTTTGCGCGCCCGCTCGTAGTGAGCGCTGCGCGGGTGATTTCAGAGCTGACCCTTTACGTCCCTTTCTCAAATCAATACCCGTCTGATCTCCAATTCACCGTGCCATTTTTATTGGTCTGTGAATACGACGTTGACTGGTCAATCTGGGCGTAGGGATCCCCATTGCCTTTGCCGTCGTTGTATTTGGGCGCGTACATGCCATTCGTCGGCAACTGGACGGGCGGGTTCCAGGCATAGTCCGAAACAACAGCCCGGCACTGCACGACCCGGTCAGGGAAGACGCGGAGCACCATCTGGTCGAAGGACCAGACGATGTCCTTGCCGAACACGATGTTGGTGCAATGCGCCTGAACGCTGCTGAAGGCGCTGGCGACTGTATCGTCGGCCACGGGGAAATGCGTGGCGACGGCGAGCCGCGGGGGGGGAGATATCTGGCTTAGGAGGTAGCCATAGGCGCCTTGCGGAGTGTGGGAACTGTCCTGGACCAAACTCAACTGATTTAAGGCGGCTAGATAGCTCGCGTAAGCGGCGGAATTGGTGTCGGAGGGCGGCGCGTCGAGCCCCATCTGCTTGTAAGCCCACACGGAGGGCGGAACCACCATTTCGTGGATGAACACGTCCACCCCATTGGTCCCGTTTCTGGCTAGATTGACGCTGTTGGTTTCGGGCTTGGTGTCACTGCTGTAGATCATCGTCAGGGGCTTGGTTGCACCCGGCGGTGTCCATTCGAGCATGTAGCCCATCGAGCCTTTGCGGGCGTGGATGACGGGGTAGTGAGTGACCTTCGCGCGGGTGTCCGGGTTGTGGTAGGCGACGCCCACGTTTCTCCAATTGAGCGTGATCGGGACCATGGCATAGGCGTCGTCGTACGTATCGTTGGAGACGGGGACAGGCTCGTGCGGCAGTCCCCAACTTAGCTTGGTGGGAGCCACGTAATTCGTGTAGCGCGTCGGCTGGAAGCTGAAGCTCTCCGAGTGCCACCGGCACGCCTCTCTCAGGTGCGCGCAGAAATTGCTGACCCCGTCGTTGTAGTAAATCGTAGAGTTGGTGGGACTCTCCAAGCCGGAAAGTCCTTGACCGAAGACGTAGAGGGGCGACTTGCGGTCTCCCGAAGGGCCGAAGGTATAGATATGAGTCAGATCGCTCATGTGGTCGCCGTGCAGGTGGTTGATGAACACCTTGTCCATCCGGCGAAAACCAACCATCGCGGCCGCGTAATTGGCCGACACTCCGGCGCCACAATCGAAGACGAACTGGTCCACCGCCCGGCCCTGGTAAACCTTATCGGTCGCATCCGGGATCCAGCCCACCTCCACAAAAACGCTCATCTCCGCCTGGGCCCGGCGCACCGGCAAGGGAATCATCGAGCCCATGAAGGTGATCCGCATCTCGTTGGTTTCCATCGGCGTAAGCGGATTAAAGGCCGGCAATCCTTGGAAGTAGGAGTAGGTATTGGTCGCCTGATAGGTCGGGTCCGGGTTCACCATCCGATAAAACATGGGCACGAAAACGCTGCCGGTGGGGCCCAAGCCACTCAGCCTGGCCTGGGCGTCCTGCCAGTTATACCAGTTGGTCAACCCCGCGGTGGACCATTGCACTGCATATTGCGTCCCCGTCCCGCCCGGATCCTTCCAAGTTAGCTGTCCGTTTGCATTGAAAGAATCGATGATCATCTCCCCGCTCGCTGGGCTCGGAAAAAACGTCGCCGCGATCGCCAGGACAATGTACGTTGGGTAAGAATTGCTGGTCTTTTTCATTACTAATAAGAAGTTGCTTTTTGCGCGCCTGCTCGTGCTGAGCGCTGCGCGGGTGAGGAGCAGGAGGAGCTTGGATGTATTCATTTTCATCGGTTCCATTGCTATTTCCGTTCTTTCTATGTTTTCTGTTTTATTATTTGTTTTCTATCTAATACATAGACTACACGGTTCTGTAAAGTACGCTGGATGGCGGGCGGGAATCTATCGCAGCTTGGGACATGTTGATTCACGAAGCGGACATGTACACAGCGTCTCAAGCCGCGCGTCATCGTCGAATGCTTAAGGCAATCACCTTGTTCAGCGCGTAATTCTCAGCCACCGCGTTCGGCGGCGAAGCGTAGTGGAAGTTGAAAATGGAAATGGCGGGGTGCGGCTGCGCGATCTTCGACGAACCGTTGGCGATGTTCTGCGAAATAAGATGCTGGTTTGGCAATGCTCGCTCCGTCGCCATGATCACGTTGGCGATGTGATGCTGCCACTTTGTGGTAGTTGCTGACCCTTGTTTTCCCATGGTTGATGGTTCTGTGATCGTTTCAGGTCTTGCTCTTCGCTATTCTGGCAGCGCGCAACCTGGCGGGCAGAGCGGCCAGGTTCAATACGGATTGCTCGGGGCCATCTCCCAGGACTGCACCGTGCGGACTTCCGCCGGGCCGCCCCTCGAAAAGAGCTTCACTCCGATGCTGTCCGGTCGGGATGGATAAATGCGCCGCATGACCGCCTGGCGGCCGTTGGCAAATACCTCGACAACCGATTTATCAACGAAGACCCGCAGCCTGAGCGGCTCATCCGCCGGCAACGTGAACGGGCCCGCTTCGACGCTCTTCGCCCCTTCCGTCAGGCTGGACTTGGTGGTATCGACTTTGAGCTTCCGCTCGACTGCGTCATAAAAAACCGGCGTCTGCTCTTCGCCGCCAGGAGAGCAGCAAACCTTGATCCCGAATTCTCGGGCTTCAGGCGCCCTCATCTCCAGCTCCAATTCGAGACTGTTGCCGCCCATGCCCTCGAGCGCCAGTTCCGTCCCGTCCGCGATGGTCAGGCCGGTCTGCTTCTGTCCGTGATAACGCAGTTGCTCGATTTCCTGCGGCGGGTTCATGCGCAGCGAACCGTCAGGGCCGAGCGCGAGGACTCGAGGCAGGCTCATGGTGCCGGACCACCCATAGTCGGCGCGGGCTTTGAAGCCGGGGCCATCGAATATCCACGCCCACATGATCCGCCGGCCTTTGTCGTCCAGCAGGCTCTCGGGGGCGAAGAATGAGTTGTCCACCCAGCTCATCTTTTCGTGGAAAGTGGGATGAAATTGCTCGCCTTTCCAGTCACCGAGGTAGTAGCGGCAGCCGAGCCGGTGGCTGATGCACAATAGCATGCGCCGATCACCGAGCTTGAAAAAGTCGGCGCACGAGACGTCCTCGTTGATCGAGGCGCCAGGGACGGCATTGGCCATGAGATCGCCGACATACTTCCACTCGCCGGCCAGGCTGTTGGCCTTGGCAATGCCCGGTCGTTCTCCGCCAAAAATGGCGTAGTAGGTGTCGCCTTCGAGCCACCCATACGGGTCCCAGGATCGGTATTTGTCATGGTGTGGATCGCCTGGCTGGGTTTTCGGGGTGATGGGGTTCGAGTCCAGCTTCTTCCACTCGTTCAGTTCATCGTCGAGCGCCACTGCCATGGCGTTGCCCTGGTTGACCTGGTGGTAGCATATCGTCGGGCGGCCCTCTTTGTTAAGAAAACAGTTGCCGCTGAACATGCCCGAAACCAGCCCGGTGGGATGATGCCGCCAATGGAACAGGTCGGTGCTGGAAACATGTCCCCAGTTGTGCCCTCGCTGGTCCTGGAAGATGTAAAAAAGATGGTAACGTCCTTTCCAGTAAAGGGCCCCATTGGGATCGAAGGGCATGCATGACCCCTCCGGGGTCACGAAGTGATAGCCCGCCCGATAGGGGTCGCTCAGGAGTTTCTCCCGGAGCGCGCGGGCGGAACTGTTTGGATCCCCCAGACCCATCGACGCCGGTCCCGCTTCCGCGGTGATCTTGGACGCCAGCAGAAAGGCACCCGGCTTGTCGAAATGGAGCTTGCCGCCCGCAACTCGCGCATCGCCGAAGAGGGTGCTGGTGGGAAATGCCTTCATCCGATCCGCAACTCTGCCGTCTTCAAAATCCCACCATGCAAGGGGCGGAGGATCGGACGGTTGGTTGGGTTTCAGCGCGGCAATCTGCGCAGCATCCAACGCAACCCCATAGATGCGGGCATCGTCAATCGAGCCGACAAAAAACCGGTCATTGGGCCCGGAATCGATGTGCCGCAGCCCCATCAAGACCTTGCTATCGCTGCCAAACCGTTCGGAGCCTTCCGCGGTATAACTGGCGCGCTGGCTGCCGTTCCGATACAGGGTGATCTGTTTTCCCTGGTAAACAATCGCGATCTGCACCAGCGCGTTGGTGTCCGCCGTCTCGATAGGAAAATCCTCCTGCTCTCGCTTTGTCCTCCGGAACCCGTCGCTCCCAGGCATCCATTTGGCTGGCGTGATTTCGCCGAACACGATCGCATCGAAAACACCGCCGGTCTTCTCGATCGTCAGCACGCTGCCCCCGCGCTGTGTCAGGTTCGCCGGCGTGACCCAAGCCACCAGGGTCTTGTCCCGAATGTCTGGCGCAGCGAAAACCGCAGCGACCCCGCTGAGGGCGATGACTACCTGATAAGCAATCGCCTTTATCCCGCTCCGCGGCACAACTCGAACGCTCTGTGGGTGAGGGAGAATTCGTTCCTGGCCGGGCTCTTTTTTCATCACAGTTGCACTTGTCTCGGCTTCCGTCTGGTCCGCTGCGTGGTTAAGCCTCAGCCAACCCCGGCTCGCTTTATTGCAGACTCAAACTGGCCCGGAGCATCCGGTGGATGGCAGAGGTGTCGATATCCTCGGCGGAAGCCACATAGTTGATGACGACACAACGCCCGGCGCGGTTCTTTACAAGGTAATGCGCATTCTCCACAACGGGGGCACCCGCGTTCGCGCACTGGAGGTAAGAGACGCAGAGACCTCGCGCTCCCTTCTCGCTGGCAAACTGCTGTTTGCGGAAGGAATGCTTGGCCACGCGCGGATTCAGATCGAAGGCAGTGCGTAAACCATCAGCCACGACCGCCGGGTCGAGCCGGTCCGGAGGCAGAAGCGCGACCCGGATGCTGCCGGCTTTGCTAACCAGAGTCGGCGGATAGAGGCCGGAGTCGGAATTGGAATTCTTACATTGCCAATCCTCGCCCACGTCTAACGACACGCCGGCCTGGGCAAAAGCCATCGTGCGCGGAGTGGTAAGTGTGGTCTGCATGCGCTCTGGCCGACAGCCCATGAGCAACACCGCCAACAAAAACGACGCAACCAGCATAGATATCAATTTCATAAAGTGCATCAGTGATTACCACTGCATATATCAGTTTTAACGCATACTCCAACTTTGTTATTTAGGTTACCTGAAATTCACTCCTTTGTCCAGACCTCGCCAGCAAGTATCATCTCGCCTTGTCTTAAGCATGACCCCAGATCGTAAGAGAACCGTCAGAAGCAAAGCCGCAACCTGCCGCCAACAACTTGGAACGTGGTGTTTTTCAGTCAATTGCTGGTCGCCGATCTCGCCAAGACCCAGCAGTTGATCGAAATCACATCCGCGATCTGAATGTTTCCGTTAGCTTCTTTCCCCGGGTGAGTGTAATGTGCTCTCAGATAACAAAAACACTAAAAGGTATGCTTATGATTGAGTCATCTTCCCGAACGGGCCTCCAAACTGAATTAACCCAATTCTCATCAATGAAAAGGAAATTCCTCTCCGTTGCACTCATCGGCTCTTTCGCCCTCGCTGGAGGGCCGGCGTTGGCTGGGTGGAGGGCCGTTTCGCTCCACCCGACGGACCCGCAGTATTTGCACTCCACAGCCACTTGCGCCTCGGGTGGCCAGATCGGCGGGGAGGGGATTGTTGTTAATGGGGGTTACCGCGCTGCCTTCTGGAACGGCCCCTCGAGTGCTGGTTTCGTGAGCCTCGCTGCTATACACAGCGAGGTCCGGGGCGTCTCCGGCGGCATCCAGGTCGGCGACTTCGGCGGCTTTGCTGGGGCTTTTTGGAAAGGAACCACGAACTGGTACCTTGTCGCGCCGTTTGGAACGGATTCGAAGGAAAGGCATCTATGGGGGATTTCTGGCGGTTGGGCGGTTGGCCAAGAGATGTTCGACAGCAACGACGCACAAAGCCACCCGATGCTCTGGCAGCTCCTGGATACTAATTCCCTGCCGGGCATTGACCTGCTGCCCGCGTCGGCGGACGCTGGCGGCGTTTTCGCCATCACGGGCGCGAGGAGTGACAATCGCGGCCGACAGGCCGGCTCGGCGGGCGGGGGCGCCGTCTGGACCGCCGCCTATTGGCAGGGCACGGCCGCGAGCTATGTCGACCTCCACCCCAACCAGGTGTCCAATTGGGTTAGCTCCGCAGCCTGGTCCATTTATGGCGACCAACAGGGCGGACAGGTCGAGGATGACAGTAAGAACCGTCATGCCGCGCTCTGGCGGAGCACGGCGGCCAGCTTCCAGGACCTCCACCCCAGCGCCAGCGTCGTCCCCGAAGATTACGATTCCTTCATTCAAGGCATGACGGATGGCATCCAGGTCGGTTACGTAATGTCTCCCGACGGCCAAACTTTTCAGGCCGCCCTCTGGGAGGGGACTGCCAACTCGTTCCTCAACCTCGACACGCTGCTCCCTGCAGGCTACAGCGGTTCTCAGGCCAATGCGGCGGACTGGTTCAATGGTGAGCTTTGGGTCGTGGGCTGGGCAGAGAATACCGATCTGAACCGCGACGAAGCCATGATCTGGATTTACTCCGCCGAGGCCCCAAGGCTCGCCATCTCCCGCTCCGGCACCAACGTCGTGATTGCCTGGCTGGCGGCAGCCACAGGCTTCAGACTCGAAGCGAAGTCGGACTTGGCGGCTCCGACGGCATGGACCCAGGTGGACACCTCGGGGGCTGTGACCGAAGGCAGCCTGAAGAAACTCACCACTCCAATCGGTGCCGGCAACCGATTCTATCGGCTGCATCGCGATAATACTGTGACTGACATTGATGGTAATGTTTACCAGGTCGTGAAGATTGGCGCCCAGGAATGGCTCGTCGGAAACCTGAAAACGACCAAATACCGCAATGGCGACTCGATTCCAGAGGTTACCGTCTCAACAAATTGGTTCGCATTAACCTCAGGTGCTTGGTGCTATTACAATAACGACGCGGCGTTAGGAGCCATCTATGGCAAGTTATACCCTTGGTATGCCGTAAACGACCCGCGTGGCTTGGCTCCAGCCGGGTGGCATGTTGCCACAACAAATGATTGGGTAACTTTAATCAATGGCTTGGGTGGTGATACCTTGGCCGGCGGAAAACTAAAAGAAACCGGCATCGCCCATTGGCCAAGTCCCAATACCGACGCCACCAACGAAGCTGGTTTTACCGCCCTTCCCGGAGGCTACCGTGGCTACGCTGGCGCTTTTGACCATCTGCGATTCTGGGGCAGTTGGTGGACCGCTACCGCTGGCGATGATGAATTCAGCGCATGGTGCTTTACCATTTACGACGACAGTGGTGAGGTAGGCTCTTTTGCTGACCGCACTGGAAAAGGATTCTCCGTTCGCTGCGTCCGCGATTAAGTGCCCCCAGGCGCGCGCCAAACGCCCGCAAAAGAGGCCGCCTCTTGGCGCCCCTGGTTGTATGTATTCATTTGCATTTGCTGGTGGACGCCTCAACTTTGTCACGCGTCCGCCAGCGTCCATGCCAGGCGCCAGCGGTTGCCCAATCGCCCTGGCGCTCGCTTTTGTCTGCGGCCTGCTTGCCCTTGCCACCCCGGCGCACGCGGACCTTTGGGTCACAGCCCAGCGGTCACTGGAGCATTCTCACCAACGGTATCCTGGGCACTGGCGGCACTTTGCAGACGACCGACCCGGACGTCCTTGACACTTATCCTGCGCGGTTCTACCGCGTCCAGACGCCTCCCTGAGCAGGCCTGAGTCCCTTATGGCGGCAAAATCGCGACCAACATGCGCCACAGGGAACGGAGGGGGAAGAACTGCAGGGCCCAATTTCAGAAGTTGCATTTGCCGGTCAAAACTTGCATACACCCCGACGCAATTGCATGAGTGGGTTCATCAAAGGCCAACGGTGGATCAGCGAGTCGGAGCCGGAGCTTGGACTCGGCACCGTCGTGCATACCGCAGGCGGTCGCGTGCAGGTTGAGTTCAAATCGACCGGCGAAACACGCACTTACGCCGCGGACCATGCGCCGTTGAAACGGGTGCGCTTCCGCATCGGTGATACGGCAAGAACCCAGGCGGACAAGGATTTCATTATCCAGGAGGTGATCGAGCAACAAGGCTTGCTGATTTATGTCGGAGAAAACCAGCGGTTGCCCGAAGCCCAACTGAGCGACCGGCTCAGTCTGCAGGGGCCGCAGGAGCGGATGTTTGCGGGACGCTTTGATACCTCGACCGCGTTTGATCTTCGCCGCCGCACACTGGATCTGCTTCACCGCTCGCGCAAGTCTCCCGTCCGCGGCTTCCTCGGTGGTCGTATTGATCTCATTCCCCACCAGCTTTACATCGCGCAAGAGGTCGCCAACCGCCACGCCGCGCGGGTGATGCTCTCGGACGAGGTGGGGCTTGGAAAAACCATCGAGGCTTGTCTCATCCTGCATCGCCTGGTGTTGAGCGGACGGGCCAATCGGGTTCTGGTGTTGGTCCCGGAATCGCTCGTGCATCAGTGGTTCGTGGAAATGCTCCGTCGCTTCAACGTGTGGCTCCATATTTTCGACGAGGAACGTTGCGCCGCCATCGAAGACGGCGAAGCGGGCGCGAACCCGTTTCTGGATGATCAACTCGTGCTGACCAGCATCAACTTCCTGGCGGGTGACTCGCGCCGGTCGGAACAGGCAGTCGCGGCCGGCTGGGATGTGCTGGTGGTGGATGAGGCCCATCATCTGCAATGGTCCGAAGCCGCGCCCAGCCGCGAGTATAAGGTCGTGGATGACCTCAGCCGCAGGTCGGAGGGACTCTTGTTGCTGACGGCTACGCCGGAACAGCTTGGGGTGGCGAGCCACTTTGCCCGGCTGCATTTGCTCGACCCGGATCGCTATCGCGACCTGCCGACTTTTCAGGCCGAAGCGAAGGATTACCGGGCTACGGCTGGGATTGCCGAAAAACTGCAGGCCCAAAAGGAACTCACCCGGAAGGACATCGCCTTGCTTCGCCGTTTGCTCGCGCATGACGCCCGGTTGGAGCAACGTCTTTCGGAACTGAGCCAAGGTCAGGCGGAAGCCAGACGGGGGTTGCTCGAAGACCTGTTGGACTTGCACGGCCCTGGCCGTGTGCTGTTCCGCAACACCCGCGCCGGGATGAAAGGCTTTCCCAAACGCACCGCCCGACTTGTCAAACTGCACGCCGGCCCGGAAGCGGAGCAGTGGCTGGATCGTGTCTCGACCGAGTTTGCCGAGGATGCCGGGGACACCCGGTTACAGAGTTCTTTTGATCTCGCGAAAGACCCGCGCGTTCTCTGGCTGGTGGAACTGCTGCAAGAGCTGGAACCACAGAAGGTGTTATTGATCGGTCGGAGCATTGAAAAAGCCGAAGCCCTCGACGCGGCGCTGCGGCGGCACCTGGCCATCAAGACGGGAATTTTCCATGAAGGACTCACACTGGTGCAACGGGATCGCAACGCCGCATGGTTCGCCGAACCCGACGGGGCGCGGTTGCTGATCTGTTCGGAGATCGGGAGCGAAGGACGCAACTTCCAGTTCGCGCATCACCTTGTCTTGTTTGACCTGCCGCTCAACCCCGAACTGCTCGAACAGCGCATCGGACGCCTGGACCGAATCGGACAGCGCGAAGACATCCAGATCCATGTTCCTTATCTCGCGGACAGCCCGCAGGAAGTCTTGGCCCGCTGGTATCACGAAGGCTTGAACGCCTTTGAATGCAATCTCGAGGGCGGCAATGAACTATGGTGTCAGTTTGGCCAATCCGTCCACGACCTGGCCCTCGAGTTTTCCGTGGCGGACCGCGCCGCAGCAGAACAGGAGCTGGCTGATCTCTTGAGAAAGACCACGACCGCGCGCCGTGAAATTCGCCAACTCCTCGAACAGGGGCGGGACCGTTTGCTCGAGATGAACTCCTTCCGTCCCGCAACGGCGCAAGAAATCATCCGCCAGATTCAGGAACAAGAAGGGCGGCCGGATTTGGAGGATTACCTGCTGGATGTCTTCGATCATTATGGAGTTCATATCGAGGAACTGGCTCCGCACACCTGGCTGTTGAATCCCCAAGGCATCATCACCGATTCATTTCCTTCCATGCCAGCCGAAGGAATGATCGCCACCTGCGACCGCCGCCGGGCGCTCAGCCGGGAAGAGGTCGGCTTTCTAACGTGGGATCATCCGATGGTCACGGGCGCCATGGACTTGTTGCTCGGAGCCGAAACGGGGAATTGTGCGTTCGCCGTGCTGCCGACGGCGAACGATCGGACGCTGCTGCTCGAGCTCATCTATGTCTTGGAAGCCCTCGCCGCGCCACGTCTGCATCTGGATCGCTTTCTTCCGGTGACACCGGTTCGCCTGGTGGTAACCCACAAACTCGAGGACGTCACCAGCGCCTTTTGCGGCACAACTTTGGAACGAGGGCTGCAGAAAGGTTCACCATACAAACTAATTGATAATACCGAACTCGCCCGACGGACACTCCCCGCCATGCTCCAGAGAGGCGCGATGCTGGCAGAAACCAGAGCCACAGCACTGCGACAGTCTGCCCTCGAAGAAATGAACCAGATGCTTGGCCACGAGGTCGCGCGCCTGCAAACGCTTGCGCAGGTGAACGACCACGTTCGCCCGCAAGAGGTTAGACTGGCCCAGGCACAGCAGGAGGAATTGGCCGCGGCCCTCCAACAATCCCGTCTCCGACTGGACTGCCTGCGACTCATCTGGAGGGGGCCCCCTGAAGCGCTGAGGTGAATGACCCTCAGATTGCGTTCCGCTGGCTTCGAGTTTGCGGCTCGCGCGGGGACGTTTCTTCTCTAGAATGGTGGCATGGCGCGCTATTCACGCAATGACCAGGCCGGGGTCGAACTCCCGAAAGCGAAGCTGGATCGGGAGACCCTCAGCCAGGCGTTGGAGCTGTTCCGGTATCTCCGTCCCTATCGGGGACGGTTCAGCGCCGCCGTGGCAGCCTTGTTTGCGTCCAGCCTGTTGAGTCTGTCGTTCCCCTACCTGGCGGGGAGCATCATCGACGCCGCTCTGCTCACCAAAGGCAGCACCAGCATGGCAGACGCGGATCGCACGGCGCTTCTCCTGATGGGTATTCTGGCGCTGCAAGCCGGTCTTTCCTTCTTCCACTCGCTTTCGTTTGCGGTGGCGGGGCAACGCAGCCTCGTCGATTTGCGGCGCGATACCTACGCGCGATTGATCTCGCTCCCCATGACCTTTTTCGCCCAACGCCGCGTCGGGGAGTTGGCCAGTCGTCTGTCCAGCGACTTGATCCAGATTGAGGACACGCTGATCACCATCCTGCCGCAGTTTCTTCGCCAAACCACCATACTGATCGGCGGCATCGCGCTGATCGCAGTCACCTCGCTGCAATTGACCGGCATCATGCTCGTCAGCCTTCCCGTCGTGACGGCGGCCGCCGTGGTGTTCGGTCGCAAAACACGCAACATTTCCCGCCAGGCGCAGGATCGCCTGGCCGATACCGCCACGATTGTCGAGGAAACCCTCCAAGGCATCGTGAACGTCAAAGCGTTTGCCAACGAAGGTTATGAACTCAATCGCTACCACGAGGGATTGGGATCGTTCCTAACCACCACCTTGCGCGGCGCCCGGCTGCGGTCGGCGTTCATCGCCTTCATCATTTTCGCCTTGTTCGGTTTCATCGTGCTCGTGCTCTGGTCGGGGGCGCGACTTCTGCAACAGGGCGAGATCACATTCGGCGAGCTCACTCGTTTCGGTCTCTATACGACCTTTGTGGCGGGAGCAATGGGCCAGTTCGCCGAGTTATACAGCCAGCTCCAGAAGGCCATCGGCTCCACTCAGCGAGTTCGGGAGCTCCTCCGGGAAACCGGCGAAGTCGAGGCTCGCCTTGGTCCGGCGCCGCCATCCACCTTGCCCCGGCTTCGAGGCGATGTCGTGTTTGAGAACGTCCACTTCAACTACCCCTCGCGACCAGGGGTCGAAGTGCTTCAAGCAATCAACCTCGCGGCAGATTCCGGACAAAGAATTGCACTCGTCGGCCCGAGCGGCGCCGGCAAATCCACGCTCATCTCCCTGTTGCTCCGCCTGTATGACCCTTCGGCCGGTCGCATTTTGATCGATGGCCGCGACGCCCGCGACTACCGGCTCACCGAGCTTCGCGGTCAAATGTCCATGGTCCCGCAGGAGGTGTTGCTTTTCGGTGGGAGCATCGCGGAAAACATCGCCTATGGAAAGCCGGGCGCCAGCACAGCAGAAATCGAACAAGCCGCCCGACGTGCCAACGCGCACGAGTTTATCCAGGCGTTTCCCGAGGGCTACGCCACGCTGGCGGGCGACCGCGGCATCAAACTCTCGGGAGGCCAGCGTCAACGCGTCGCCATCGCGCGCGCAATCCTCAAGAATCCTGCCATCCTCATTCTCGATGAAGCCACCAGCTCACTGGATTCGGAGAGCGAACGCCTGATTCAGGAGGCGCTCGAAACCCTGATGCAAGGGCGCACTTCGTTTATCATCGCCCACCGCCTCGCGACCGTTCGGCATGTGGACCGAATCATCGTCATCGCCGGCGGACGGGTTGTGGAATCCGGCACACACGAGGAACTGCAGGCCATGCCAGACGGCGTTTACCGGCGCCTTGCCGCCCTGCAATTCCGCGAGTGATGCCGGCCGCGCAGTGTCAATGGCCGGTCTCCTTTTTTGCTCGCATCGGCCGGCATCCTTGTTGATACTGGCCTTCGTATGACACGTCCGGATCGGTGCCTCCAATGCCGGCCGAAATAGCATGGCGACAATCACTGGAGTGCTCCTGCCGCCTCCGGCTGCGTCACACCGGACCCGCATGAGCACAAGTATGGAAGTAAAGAATCTTGAGGAAACGTCTGCCTTTATCACGAAGGACGGCTCGGAAATTCGCGAACTGCTGGCCTACCGCAACTCCGCGATTCGGAACCAGAGTTTGGCGGAGGCCCGATTGCCCGTCGGCAGCGCCACCGAAGAACACTACCATCCGCAAACCGAGGAGATCTACTATATCACCCACGGGACTGGCCGCATTCGTATCGAAGGAGAAATCCGCGATGTCAAGGCCGGCGACGCCATCGCCATTCTTCCCGGACGGCGTCACAAACTCTGGAACACTGGCGCTGAGACCCTCCGCCTCCTCTGCTGCTGCGCTCCGGCCTACGAACATAGTGACACGGTTGTCACCGAGCACGGGGGTCTTTAGCAACAGATGATGGGGGTTGCCCACCAACGCCCAGGCATGAGCCGACCACTTGATCGGTCATGCTGCCCGCGCCCTACTTTGCCAGGCTTGCCGTTGCGTCAATCGCCTTGGGATAGGGCAGGTCTGCCACCGGGATAGACGCAGGCTGGGTCTGCGCGAACAGCGAATTCAGGTCCAACGTCACGAACGTCAGCCGATGGTTGTAATCGGCCACCAGCATCCGGTTGTTCGTCAAGTCCTTGATCGCCACCCATTGCGTGTAATCGGAGACCAGATGGTCTCCATCGCGGCTCTGCGCAATGCCGATCGGGATGTCCACCGTGTTCAGGATGTGCCCGACGGCCTGGATCGCCTGCTCCGCATTGGCGGGCGCCGTCACATGATGCCGCAGGAACGCCGCCCGGACAAAACGCGACGGCGGCGTATAATCGCCCGGCGTCCCGAACATGCCTCCACCCTGGCCGATCGCCGTGACATTGGCCGTGCCGACTTGGATGCCCGTCACACCCACCGTGGACAGGTTTAAGTAGTTGCGCAAGTTGTTCAGGTGCCAGTCGTAGGTCGGCGCATTGGTGAGGACATGCGCGAGGTTGTCATAGATCCGCAGCTCGCCGTTCACATATTCCACTATGATGCCGGCACCGCTGCGGTCAACGAACACCCAGTGCAGCGTCGGCGGCGTCGGTCCGGTCGGCAGCGATGGATCAGACCAGACTTTGATCTTGGACAGCGCGACCCGAAGCTCGGCGACGGTCGCATGGTTGCCCAGGGCCCAGGTGCCGAAATTCAGGATCGACACGTAGCCCTTGTCCTGCGGCGTCACCGTTTGGTACTGCGTGAAGCCCGGCAGAAAGTTCCCGCTCATGCCCAAACCCTCGGAATTCTGACCTTCCAACAGCGATGTAACCGGCAGCACGCCCGGGCCGATGCCGACCACCGCATACTTGGTTGCTACCGTCATGGCGGGAAGCCCGGCACTCGGCGGAGCATCCAGCGTGAGCGGCGTCCCCTTCGGGATAATCACGATCTTCCACTCCATCTCAAGCGCCCATTCCATGGTGCGCCCGGCGATGACCGATTTGTCCGCTGCAACCATGTCCACTCCCGTACAGGCCAGCGCGCCAGTCTGTAGCAAGGCCAGCAGGGAGGTCAGAGCTGCCAACGCCTGGCTTGCCTTCCAGGTTTTGCGCCGGGGATTGCTCAAAGTGTTGTTTAGGTTAGTTGGTGTCTGCCGTGGTGAATGGATCATGGAATTAGCCTCGTCGATCCCCTCCCGTTAGTCAAGTCAGCCGCACCATAGTACGCGGTGATCAGTTATCTCCGTTTCCTCCTGTTCAATCCCAAACCTATGAACCAACTCTCCGAGTTCCCAGCTCCGATAGGAGCGCCATGTTTATAGTAACGCCCACCCCGGATGCTCGGCCAAGCTCCAGCGGAGCGGCATGAATGGCATTTTGCATCCCACAGCCCTTCAGTGGTGGGGCTGTCAACACGAA
>Ga0194053_10000922_pt1 | contig 20262 bp, 12 predicted proteins | sample SepL228m_MetaG_FD_161684 | JGI IMG/M metagenome (GOLD analysis project Ga0194053, IMG submission 161684) | Anoxic zone freshwater microbial communities from boreal shield lake in IISD Experimental Lakes Area, Ontario, Canada - Sep2016-L227-8m | ecosystem: Environmental > Aquatic > Freshwater >... | reverse complement strand
GTCGATGTAACCCCAGCGTTTTCCCTGGCGGGCTGGCGCCAGGCCTTTGACGAAGCATCCCACTTCATCGAACTGCGGATTGACGGTGATCTGCCCGGTCTTGTCAACGAACCCCCACTGGCCACTGGTCCTGATTCCGGCGAGGCCTTCGGAAAACGATTGTGCCCTTTCGAACTGCGGGTTGACGACAATTTTGCCGCTGCCGTCTGTGTAGCCAAAACGGCCGGCTATTTTAACGACAGCAAGTCCATCGGAAAAGGCGGCGGTTTCGTCGAACTGCGGGTTGATGACAATTTTCCCGGTCTTGTCAATGAAACCCCAACGGCCACCCAACTTGACAGCCGCAAGGCCCCCGGCGAACGTTCCGGCGTCGTCAAACTGCGGATTGACAACATATTTGCCTTCCGGATTGATGTAGCCATAGCGACCTCCGCCCCCGAAGGGATTGAAGGGGCCTGGGCCGCCGCCGAGCCTGACTGCGGCCAACCCGTCGCTGAAAACATCGACCTTGTCGAATTGCGGATTGATCAGGACTTTCCCCGCAACATCTACATAGCCCCACTTGCCGATACGAACGGCGGCCAGTCCTTCTGCAAAAGCCTCGGCCCGGTCAAACTGGGGATTGATGACGAGTTCACCGGAAATACCCACAAATCCCCAGCGCCCATCCACGACTACAGGGTAGAGCACCTTTGTGGCGGCACAAAGGGAGATTGGTCCCAGGATTGCGAGCGTGGAGAGGATCGGCAGCCATGATTTTCTCATAATAATTGATACAGATTTGGTTCTTAACGCGCCCACTTGCACTTGGCGCTACGAGGGTGAGGGAGAACAGGTTTCCGCTCATCCCCATCGTAGTCGAAAGGTATCGATTGGGGAGCAGGCTGTCAAACGAAGATTTCCCGTCACTCGGCGAGCGCAGGGCGGATTCAAGAACCCACAGATTTGTAGCCGCTGACGGCAGTCGGCGCACTTTCTCGAATTTACGGAGATCAGCGCCGACTGCCGTCGGCGGCTACGGTTTCTTGAATCCACCCTGCGGCGAACGACACCAGCATCGTCCAGTTGCAGGCGGGGCCAGGTTTTCGGCGGTGGGGCATCCTACTCTACTTGTGGCTGCTGCTGCGATCTTGGAGCCACGCCACGTCCAGATTGTTTGGCGAGGCGACGTTCAAGGGGATGAGCACGTTGGGGCTCAGCGGCGGCGTGGTCCGAACGTCAACCCATCGTTTGATCTCCGCGTGGCCGTCCGCGAACAGGATGCCGGCGGCACGGCCATGATAGCCGGCCGGATAATCCACGATGCGGGCGCTGGCCCCGCGATCTTTCAGATCGGTCTGGAAGAGGCCATCGTTGATGCTGTCCTCTCGTTCGTCCATCAGAACCCAGGCCATGGAGGGCGACGGCCTCTGGATGTCGGTGTACTTCCGGAAGATGATGTATTGGTCCTGGCCGATGTCCACGTCGAAGAGGTAGTTCATCCAACAATTCATGGACATGCTCCGGACGCGCGGCAATGACTGCGTGCCAAAGGGCGCCGTGCTGCGGTCGGCCGGACACCGATAGACGGCCGACGACTTGACGTAGGGACCGATCTGAGAGAAGCGCGCATCAGTCAAGTAGAGCGTGTTGGTGTTGTCCGAATGGTTGCTTGCGAAGTCGAGCCAGCCGGAAACCCAGGTGTTCGAGCTCGCATAGCCTCCGCCGCTGACGCCGGGCAGGCGGTCGTTGTTGTCCTGCACGTACATGAACCAGGCCATTTGGAGCTGCCTCAGGTTGTTCATGCAACTTATGCCCGTGGCCTTCAACTTCGCGCGGTTGAGCGCAGGCAGAAGCAGCGCAGCAAGAATCGCGATGATCGCAATGACGACCAGCAATTCGATCAGCGTGAAGCCGCTTGTGCGGCATGGGCGCAAGTGGCGTGAACCTCCACGGTTGGAGGGGCATTGGTTCCAGCTCTGCTGCATACGAAAGGTTAGCATGCGCAAGTCCTGGGTCAAGCCCCACTTTGGCCCGGGTTCAGGGGAGTGCGCATCTCAAATTATTCTGCTCGGCTGCCTGCGCGTGGAGGCAGCAGCGCATGTGACAGGCTGCCGTAGCGCAGGTTGATAACCTGCTGACGAACCGAAAGTGGCCAAGGATGGAAGGAACACGGCGAGGAGCCTTCGGACGGTCTGCCGGCTGAAAGTCGGCGATACGGCAGGTTGGAAAACCTGCGCTACGACTCTGGCAAGGCCGAAAAATCTGAGATGCGCACTTCAGGGGACTGCAGGCCCTGGCGTTAGTGGTGGTGGTGGTGGCCAGCGGGCCAGCAGCCTGCAAGCCGCGTGTCTCCAGGCGGCTTTCCCAGCAAGTGGAAAGGCGGAATTAGGGCGGAATTAGGGCTTGATTGCAGGGCAGAAGACCCCCATAGTACGCAGGCAAATGGTGGATTGTGTGACACAGTTGATTGCCGTCTGCCGTTTCGATCATTAATCATAACATGTAATCATGAAAGTATCCGTATGAAATCTCGAATAAAACACACCTCGTGTAAGCCCTTGTTCCTGTCTTTAACAGCCATGCTTTGGCTGCTATCTGTCGCCGCTGCCGGCGCGGCGTCTTACCCCGCAACCGTTCTGGCGGACAACCCGGTGGCTTATTACCGCCTTGAAGACCCTGTCGGCGTGGGCACCGTCATTGACAGCAGCTCATCCGGCGCCTATCCGGGAACGATCAACTTTGATGCTTCTGGGCTCTGGCCGAAGCTGGAGCAACCTGGTGTTGGCTCCAATTCCGTCAGTTTTCACCCATATACCGATGAGGGCGGAACTCCACAAACCTCTTATATCGATGTGCCATATACGCCGGACCTCAACCGGGCGGGGCCATTCACGGTTGAAGCCTGGGCTCGTCCGACCAGCGTGGCCAAGGGAGACAATTGGCGCAGTCCGGTCGGGAACTTTGGCGGATGGGGCGATGCCTCGGGCTGGTTTTTCTATCAATCGCCCGCGGAGCCCACTTCCACATGGATCTGGGTGCAGAAAGGCGGCGGGATCTGGGTTGGAGGTGTTCCCATAAGGAAGAACCAGTGGGATCACCTGGCCGCCTCTTTTGATGGCACCACTGTCACCTTTTACGTGAACGGGGTTAATAGTGGTTCGGCGAACGCTTCCACGGCTGCCCCCAATTCAGGCAGGCCGTTTTGTATCGGCCAGCGGGCCGACAATTATGGTTACTTCGACGGCAACGTGGATGAGGTGGCGATTTACACCAATGCGCTGAGCTCGGCGCAGATCAACTTGCACTACCAGGTGGGCCTGACGAACTTCTACAACGGTCCAATCGGCGCTTCTGTCACCGCGGATCCGGGTCCGGCGACCAACTACGCAGGGCGATCTGTTTCCTTTGTGACGGGGGCGGACGGCACGGCTCCGTTAGTGTATCAATGGTACAAAGGCAGCACGCGTCTGGCCGGCGAAACCAGCGACACACTCACGTTCAATTGCGCCTACGCCGACAATAATGCGACCTATAAAGTGGTAGTCACCAATCTTTATGGCGCGGCGACCAGCGCCCCGGCGGCGCTCACCGTCCTGACCGACCTGATACTAAGCTCCAGCCCTGCCCCGATCACCCGCAATGTCGGCAGCGTGGCGGCTTTCCGAGTTGGGGTTGACGGCGCATTGCCAATGACGTTTAAATGGTACAAGGGCACTGCCACGATCACCAACCAAATCCCGGGAGCCACCGAACAAACGCTGTGGCTCTCCAGTGTGCAGCTTTCCGACGATTCCTCCATCTATTACGCACAGGTCAGCAATACATGGCATTCGACGAACAGTGATTCGGCCATGTTGAGCGTGGTGCCGAGGCCCACGCCGGTGCCCATCACAGGCTACGCCAGGGTGGTTATGAACGACCATCCGTCAGGCTATTGGCGGCTGGATGAACCGACTGGCAGCACTACGGCAGTGGACGCTGCCGGCAGTTTCGATGGGGCCTATGATGCCACTGGAGCGGGCGCCTATACCCCTGGCGTTTTCACCTTTGGCGCGCCAACCGGCATTCCTCATGAAACCAACGCAGCCGTCGTGGTCACAAACGGAGCGCGCATCACGATTCCGTATGCGCTGGAACTCAATCCTTACGGCCCGTTCGCTGTGGAAGCCTGGCTCAAGCCGTCCTCCCTCGGAGTCGATAGTGGCGACTATCGCACCGCTCTTTCATCCGAGGGCAGCGGCGTGGGCGGCCCGATTGGCTGGCTGCTTTACCAACAACCGAACAACACCTGGGGTTGGGTGGTTTTTGCTGATAACTGGGTAAGCTCCTTCATCCAGGCTTCCGGAGAGATCGTCGCCAACAACTGGTATTACGTGGTGCTGCAATATGACGGCATCCTGTTTTACGTGTATGTGAATGGCAACCTGGCCGCCGTTCAGTCGTACGACTCGTTTGTTCCCAATCGGAATGGCGCGATGAACCTCGGCTGGCGCAGTGACAATGACTGGAAACCGTTTGCCGGCACCATCGATGATACGGCCGTCTATAACAAGGCGCTGACACCGCAGCAAATACAGGAGCATTACCTGGCGACGGTGCGGCTGAACATCACCCGGTCTGGCGACAACGCCATTCTCTCATGGCCGTTCGGCACGCTTCAGCAGGCTGACCATGCCACGGGGACGTTCGGCGACTTGCCATCGGCGACCTCACCTTACACCAACGCGATTGGTGTTTCGACGAAGTTCTATCGCGTCAAGATTCAGTAAAGATGGATTGACTGCGTGAGATTCAGGGGCCGGGGTGGCATCATCCCGGCCCTTTCGTTTGTACGGTTTAGCGGGTGGTCACGGGCTGACAGGCGCAAGAACGATCCGAAATCCCACATCGGATGTGCGCGAGGTTGCCGAATAGCCGAGCCGCCAACTGGAGCGGCAATTGACCCAGGAAGACGACCACGCGCCACCGCGGATGGCGTGGTAAGAGCCGTCCGTCGGGCCGCTGAAATCGGTCACCGGTTGCGCCGGGGCATATCCGATCCAGTCCCAACACCATTCAGACACGTTGCCATGAACGTCTTTGAGGCCCCAGGAGTTGGACTGTAATTGCCCTGCCGCGTGAGAGGTCGATTGGCTGTCGCCATTATACCATCCGTAATTGCTGAGCAGGGTCTGGTCGTTGCCGAAGCTGAACCAGTTGGTGGTTCCTGCGCGCGCAACGTATTCCCATTCCGCCTCAGTGGGCAGGCGATAGACGTAACCTTCTGGAAGCCGCAGGGCCTGACGTTCCTGCTGGGTAAGCACGGAGCAATAATCCATGGCATTGCGCCAGGAAACGGTCTCGATGGGGCGATCCAGGTTCCCGATAAAGGTCGCGGGATTGGTGCATGTCAGGTTCTGATACTCAGACTGCGTCACCTCGAATTGGCTGATCCAGAAGCCGCGGGTCAAGGTCACTTGAAACTGCGGCAGCTCACCCGGTCTCTTGTTCGGATCATTGGTCGGAGTTCCCATCAGGAATGTGCCGGGCGGGATATAAACCATGAAGTCGGGCACCTGGAGCCTGGGCAGCTTACGGACCCGGTAAGCACGGGCGATTTGACCGTCAAGGATCGGGTCGAGCACGGAGAACTCGGCGCCGTTGGTGAACATCTGCGTCATGAGTGGCGTCCATAGCGCGGCGGCCAGGTTGGTCTTGCGCTCGACCTGGAATTGATCTCCGGCCATGCCCCGCCACTTCACCATCAGGCTGTTCCCCGCAAGACTTGCGCCAAGTTCCGGCAATGCGAAGGGAGCGTAATCGGTGTCCGCAAAGCCCGCCTTGTAGTCGGAAAACAATTGCCGCATTTGAGCCCGCCGAGTCTGATCCCAGCCGCTGAGGAAGGCCACCGGGTTCATATAGTGCAGGAAGTCGAACGTCACAAATTCCTCCACAAAAGGGGCGGTGGCGTCCAATTGCTTCCGAAGCCGGGCCACATCGCAGGGGCTGTAAGCGCCGTTCGATATTTTGAAAGATTCGAGATTGGCCCAGAACTTCACGCCGGTTGAATTGCAGGCGTTCTGGATAGCCTGAAAGCAGGGAGCCACGCGCTGCACGATGTTGCTCTCCCACTGCTGGGCTCCCACGCTGTCCTGCAGCATCAAGATGTCGATGCCTGACTGGTCGAGGAGTTGCCGGTAGAGATGCTCCACCTGGCAGGGAGGCGGGCGGGAGCTGCTGATGAACGGCGAAATCGCCAGGGGCACATCGCCGGAAACGAGCTGGCAGGACGCGTGAACGGTTTGAAAAAAGGAGCGCAACCGCTCCACCTCGACAGGTCGGTAATTCGCGGTCCACGGCTCGTAGGGAATGTACCAGCCCGCAAAGGAGTTGTGCCGGCCGCCGGACAGGTAGCGGTCCCATGCCTGCTGGGCCACGACCGCCATCCGGGCCTGGGTCTCGAACAGGAAGTTGCTTCCAATCATGTCGTGATTCCAATTTGGCATGTAGAGTCCGAGGAAGACCTTGAAGCCATTGGTATCGGCGTAGTTCAGGATGGTCTCGGTGGCGTCGGATTGGCCGCTGGGGCCGATGAAAGAGTGCATCGAGCCATCGTTGTTTTCAAAGACTAGCATCTGGACGATGACTGTGTTCATCCTGACGTCCTTCATGCGATCGAGCGCAGACCGCCAGGTATCGGGAGACCAGCTTTGCATCTCATCCCAATACTGCATGAAACCGCCCGAAAGACGAAGCACGGGAGGGGCCGCAGAAGCGCCTGACGAAACAATAAAGCCCGGGGCCACGCAGGCTGACAAAGCAATAAGCGCAACAAACGTTCTCATGCGGCCAACGAGCGTGAAGCTGCGTGCGCGGCAGGGGCGCAAGTGGCGGGATCCCTCGCGGTTGAAAGAGCATGAGTTCCGGCTCTGCTGCATGGCGGAAGGTTAAGCATCCAGGTCCGCCGGGTCAAGCAACTGTGGGCAGCGGAAAGACAAGGGCTGAACCAGATGTGGCGGAAACGTGGCGGACCTTCAGCCACGTGACGCAAAAAACCTTCCCCCGGGTGGTGACCGGCGCAGCCGGGCTGTCCACGTAATGCTAAAAACTGAGGAGCGCCGCATCATCCGCGTAAAAACCAAATTTCTATCAGTCATTGGCCGCACGTTCAAGGAGAGACTGCAAAAATGCCTGCGCTCGTGGACGGCACGGACGGTTCAACAAATCACCGTCACGCCATATTTCTCAAACTGTTCGTCGGTCGTCACCGCGGTCAAGTCATGCAGTTTGGCGGCGGCGATGATGAACCGGTCGCAAGGGTCGTTATGAATCTCCGAAAGCTGGGCGGCGGCGATGCAGACGTTCAATTCAAGCGGGAGAATGACCAGCCCGTGATGCGCGACCACTTTTTCGAACCACTCCTGCGGCGGGTGCGGCAGCTTCAATTTGCCTTTGGCGACCTTGATCGCGATTTCAAAACCGCTGATCGCAGAAACATAAACCACCGCCGCGGCATTGATTTCCTTGAGGGCGGAGCGGCTTAATCTTTTATCACCGCTGGCGAGCCAGAGCACGGCGCAAGTGTCCAGAATCATCGCGCCATCTCCGGCCATTCATCGGTGGCAAGCGCTTCGACCGGATCGTAGCCGATTTTGATTTTGCCAAGCACGGGATGCACTTTAATCCGGCTGGCCCGCTGGTGCGGCACAAGGTCGGCGACCGGTTCGCCGTTGCGGCAGATGACAAAAGATTCACTGGAATCCTCCACCGTGGCGAGTAAGCTGGAGAAATTGGTCTTGGCCTCGTGAACATTTACAGTTTTCATTGCAGCTACGTTAGTCCTGTTAGTCCAAGTTGTCAACGATCTCGCTGGGCGCGCTTTGCCTTCGAGAAGTTCCCGCAGGCCCGCCCCACGCTCACCGCGCAGATGAAAAGCGTGGGCGAAGTGATGGCCACTGGCCGCCCACGGGGAATTGGAGTCTGTGGCGCAACTCAGATGAGCGCCGCAATGGCCTGGCGCGAGGAGCCGACCGGGGGCCGAGAGCACGGCAGAGGCCAGAAGAGTTTGACGCGGTGTTTCACTCGTGATAAACACATTGATGCCTGATATGCTCCAACTTGAGAAAAACTGGCCGGGCGTCCCGGAGCCGAGTAGTGTGCAGAACTGCGGTCGGAGATCGTTTCAAATCCTGGCATTCACCTTGATCGAGCTGTTGGTTGTGATTGCCATCATCGCGATTCTTGCCAGTCTCCTGTTGCCGGCTTTGTCCCTCGCCAAGGATAAGGGCCAGGCGACAGCCTGCGTCAACAACGTGCGCCAATTGATTTTGGCGGCCACCATGTATGAGGATGATCACAAGGTGCTGCCCATCGGCTGGGATCCTGCTTTCTCGAGCATTTGGTATCGAACCCTCCAGCCGTATCTGGGGAGGAAGGGCACGCAGATCGCGACCAACAAGGTTTTCTTATGTCCGTCGTCTTCGCGCGGGGGCTTCTGGGGGTTTCTCACCTACGCCCAAAACTGCCAGATCAACTCGGATACCAGCAAACCGCTGATTGGTATGCGGCAGGTGCCGCGGCCTGCGCAAACACTCATGTTCGCCGAGACCGATGGGTGGGATGCGTGTGCTTACCCGGATACGGATGTCAGCGCAAATGTCTGCTACCGCCACAGCGGCGGCAACGAATACAGCACCGTTTTCAATTATTACAATGTCAAGAAAGCCAAACGAGGCCGGGCCAACGCCGCTTTCCTCGATTCCCATGTTGAATCGCTGCGAAATGCGACCACCAATATCTTCAATGTGACCAAGTAAGCCGCAGCCACCCGGCTGGCATGGGAATCACCGTGACCTACTATTTCTTTCTTGTGCTGGCGCTGGCAGTCGCGGGAGCGGGCTGCCTGGTGCGTCGGCGCTCGTTCTTGTGGGGCCAGCGCATGATCATCGCTGGCTGCCTCGGTTGTGTCGGATGCGTGGCCTGGCAAATCCGTCAGAACCTGTTCTCCTCTTCGGCCAAGGGACCTGACCGTGGCCAAGCCGTGGTGGGCTATTTCCTGGCCAACCAGGTTCTGGGCGAAGCCGGGAACCAGCAAGGGGCCGTGGTGCTCTTCTTCCCGCCGGATAACGTCCTGGATGCCGAGACCGTCGGAACCTATGCGGGCACTTTCAGCCGTGTGCTTCGGGGTTTCCCTGGCCTCAAAGTGCAGGTGCTCACGCTGGCAGCTCCGGCCAAGGCCGCTAAAGCCGGACTTATTCCGCTCGCGGCATTTCAACGAGCGACCTCGAATGCCCCACCGGCGGTGGCTTACGTCTCCTTCGCCGGCGTGCCTGCAGACATCGAAAATTTCCTGCCGACCGCCGGGCCGCGCGGTCCTGGGTTCTTCGTCTTTGATCCCTGGAGAACCACTAATTGGCTGGGCGCGCTTAGAAAAGGCCAGGTCCGGAGCGTAATCGTTCCGCGGCCAGGCATTCATCCTGATCCAGACTCCGAAATCTCCGGGGAACCTCACGAGGTCTTCAACCGACTCTACCTGATGGCCACGCCGGCAACAGCCGACAAAATCGCCGCCGAATTAGGCTCGAAGTAGAGCGCTGGCGGTGCCACAAGATCAAGTCTCAGCGAGCTTGTGGATGGCAGAAACTCCGTCGAGCAGCGACTGAATTGACTGACGGGGATTTACGATCAAGTCGCGATGGTCCTGGAACTTTCTTCTTCTTCCCTTGAATCGACCCTCCGTTCGGGTAGTGTCTCAACGTGCTCGATGATAAACCTCTTATTGGTCAGGTGCGTGCGATTATGGGAGCGGTGAGGCGACTTATCGCGGTGGCGATGCTGCTCCGACTGGGTTGGGCGGCAGAAGTCCCTGCGGTTGCCGCGACCTACGCTGAAATGCGTGAACTCAACCGCTGGGTCGCGGCGAAGTTCAACGACGACAGCCTGGCCGCCCCGCCGCAATGGGGCTTGGCCGTGCTGACAAATTTCGACGAGTTGTGCCTGAACGCGCGGATGGGGCAACCGCTTGCAATCGGCCAGACCGAGTACCCGCGTGGGGTCTTCTGCCACGCTGCCAGCAAGGTGGCCGTCCGTTTGCCCGCTCCGGGCAAGGCCTTCTCGGCTTTTGTCGGCGTGGACAGCAACTCACAAACGCGCGGAGGGCGCGGCAGCATCGTGTTTTTGGTGACGGTCACAGGGAAAGAAGCGTTCCGCTCAAAGGTCATGCATGAGGGGATGCCGGCCGAGCGAATCAATATCGACCTCGGGGGTGCGACGGAATTTCTGCTGGAAGTTGGTGACGCCGGCGACGGCATCGCCTGCGATCAAGCGGACTGGGCGGATGCGAAGATCGCGTTGGCGGACGGTCGTGTCCTGTGGCTGGGGGATCTGCCGATCATTGAGGGACAAGAGCCTCCGTCGATCTCCCCGGATCTGCCCTTCTCGTTCAGCTACGACGGCCAACCCTCGGCCGCACTGCTCGCGGCATGGAGGCTGGATCGCCAGATCAAGAAGCTCGACGACCAACGGACGGTGCGAACCTGGACTTGGACCGACCCAAAAACCAAACTGGCGCTCCGCTGGGTGGCGACGGAATACCACGATTTCCCGACCATCGAATGGACGCTGCACTTCGAGAACGGCGGGGCGGCGGATACGCCCATCATCTCCGACATCCAGGCCTTGGACGTTCGTTTCGAGCGGAAGAAGGACCAGGTCTATGCTCGATTCGCTTCGCCCGGCGAGTTCGTTTTGAACCATCACGTCGGAAGCCCATGTGCCCCCAACGATTACCAGCCGCTCCGGTCTGCCTTGCCCCACAAGACGACCAAACGCATCGCCACGTCTGGCGGTCGCGGGTCAAACAGCGACTGGCCATATTTCAACATCGAGTGGCCGGGTGAAGGCGTTATCGCGGTGGTAGGTTGGCCCGGGCAGTGGGCGGCGAGCTTTGTGCGAGACGAGACCAACGGACTACGGATGAGGGCGGGGCAGGAGCAGACCCATTTCAAACTGCTGCCCGGCGAGCAAGCGCGCTCGCCGCTGGTCGTTTTGCAATTCTGGAAGGACGACCGGATGCGCTCGCAGAACACCTTCCGTCGCTGGATGCTCGCCCACAACGTACCCAAGCCGGGCGGCCAGCCAATCCAGCCGATGCTTTTCGGCTGCAGCTCGCACTTCACAAGCGAGATGGTCGATGCGAACGAAGCTAATCAGATGCTGTTCATCAACCGCTACCTCGAGGAACGGTTGAAAATCGACTACTGGTGGATGGACGCCGGGTGGTACTTCTGCGACGGCAACTGGACCAAGACCGGCACGTGGGAGGTCGATACCAAACGGTTTCCCCGAGGTCTCCGGGCAATCAGCGACCATGCGCATTCCAATGGCATCAAGACCATCGTCTGGTTCGAGCCCGAGCGGGTTGCCCCCGGCACGTGGCTTACCGAGAAACACCCCGAATGGATTCTAGGCGGCAAGAACGGCGGCCTTCTGAACCTCGGTCATCTCGAGGCTCGCCAATGGCTGACCGGCCACGTCAGCAAGTTGATCACCGACCAGGGCATCGACCTCTACCGCCAGGACTTCAACATGGACCCGCTCGACTTGTGGCGACAGAACGATGCCCCGGATCGCCAGGGCATCACGGAGATTCATCACATCACCGGCTACCTCGCATATTGGGACGAACTGCTCCGTCGGCACCCGGGGTTGCTGATCGACTCGTGTGCGAGCGGTGGCCGGCGAAACGACCTCGAGACGATGCGCCGCTCGGTGCCGCTGTGGCGAACCGATTTCCGGCTCGATCCGCTGGGCAGCCAATGTCATAGCTACGGGATTTCATCCTGGCTCCCGTTGAGCGGCACTGGGACGGGAAATTTCGCCGCATACGACTTTCGCAGCAACATGACTCCCCTCTTGAACTGCATCTGGGACGTGCGCATCAAGCTCGCCGATTACGACCTCATGCGGCGGCTGTGCGATCAGTTCCGTCAGGTGGCCGATTGTTATCTCGGCGACTACTATCCACTGACACCCTACAGCCTTGAGACCACCTCCTGGATGGCCTGGCAGTTCGACCGGCCAGAACGGGGCGCCGGCATGGTGCAAGTCTTCAGGCGGAGCGAGAGCATCTATAAGTCGGCTGACCTGCGACTCCACGGCCTGGACCCCGAAGGCCGCTACCGGTTGCGGAACCTGGACTCACCGGAGACCAACGTCATCTCGGGCCGACAGTTGATGGAGATCGGTGTGCCCGTTGTGTTGAACGATCGCCCCAGCGCGATAGTGATCAGTTATGAAAAGGTTGGCCCTTAGAGGAATCGGTGGTTGCCCTCCCGCGCCGGATCGACGCCTCGGATGCCTGTCAGCCGTGCTCCTGTTGGCCACGACGGTGATCGCGCGGGATTGGAAACCCCATGAGATTCGGCAAATGAATGGGACGGGGGTCGAGATTCAACTCGCCGCGCAGTTTCAGATCGCCACCGAGAGTTGGAATCGCGTGGTGGCCGTGCCTTACATCATCTACATGCCAGAGAAGGATCGCCTGCTGATGCTGGTGAATTGCGATTATCCGCATCATGCCGAGGTGCTGTTCAGCGACGATCTCGGGGCATCGTGGAGTTCGCCGAAAGCCGCGATTGTGGGGACCGACGGCAAACCCGTGGCGGGTATGGGCACATCGCTATGCTATTTGGGTGGGAGAAACGTGCTGTTCTATGGGAGTGCGCGTTGGTTCAGCCGCGACTACGGTCAGACGTGGAAGGAGTCCGTGGGGTTGGCGCCAACTTCCGATGGCAAGCCGTGGTACACATGGGATCCGCCGCTCGTGGAACGCGACGCCAAGACGGGCAGGATCGCTCGACTGCTGGAAACTGGCTATACCTGGTTCAAGCCGCCCGAGGTCAAGACGGCACACCAACAAGGCTATCTCCGCTTCAGCACAGACGAAGGTAAGAGCTGGAGCCCGTCATCCAAGATTCCTCAATGGCAGGCGGTCAGCGAAGTGGCGTTGCTGCGCGCGGCCAACGGCCATTTGGTGGCGGCGTGCCGCACCGATACTCCGACCCGGATGCAACCCGAGACGATTGATCATACCGAAGGTCTCGGCATCTCCATCTCCACGGATGAAGGCCAAACCTGGTCGGCGGTGCGGAAGCTCTACGACTGGGGGCGGCACCATCCATCGCTGATCTTGTTGCCGAACGGGGAAATCGTGATGACCTATGTGGTGCGCAAAGGGTACGTCAACACTCGGGACGGCTTTCCGCAATTCGGCATTGAAGCGGTGCTCAGTCGTGACCACGGTCAGACTTGGGATTTGGATCACAAATACATTTTGCACCACTGGATCGGGCATATCAAAGAAGGACCGACGGCGTGGTATCCGAGCAGCCAGGCCACCTCGACCGTCCGGTTGCCGGATGGTTCAATCCTCACGGCGTTCGGGACGGGCTATCGGTGCCAAGACATCGTAAAAGGACAGCCCGCCCCCAGGGATGTCGGCTTGATCCGCTGGCGGCTCAATTCCGGGGCCGTAAACGCCGAGACGAAGCTCCGCGATGCGCCGTTCGACTCGGAGCTGCGCAACGTGTACAATCCCGATCGCCACTGATGTGGAGTTGTAACGCCCGTCAACTGAAACCGCCTGTCATTGGCGAAAACATCACCGGATGTGGCGGAAGCCGGGTCTTCTGAACGGACGTCAAACGCCCATACTCCTGGGCCGGGGATGGTTTTGGCTTTGAAAGCGGAATTCTTGGACCAACTCCCTAACGATGCCCCCCGCCTCCGCGCCCACCACCACCACCAGAAAAGCCACCTCCTCCGCGTCCACCCGAAAAACCGCCTCCTCCGCGGTATCCCGAGAATCCACCGCTGGCGGCATAAGCACCTCCACGATAGCCGCCGGAATTGCCTCTGCCATAACCGGCGTAGCCACCCCGCCCATAACCGTAGCCGCAGTATCCACCCCGCCCGTAACCATACCCTGGATAATACCCGCGGCCGTAACCGTAATAACCGTTGCCTCCATACCAAGAGGACCCCCAGTAGCCGCAACCAAGGCCGATTCCAAACGATAGTCCCGGGTAGTAACCGGAACCGCCGTAATAGGGGTAGCCGCCATAATACGAGTAATCTCCGTAATCCGCATACACTGTCGTCGGCACGTACGACACGGAAGGCGCCGCTTGCGCATAAGCAACTGGCGCCTGTGCTTGGGCGTATTGCGCCGGTGCATAGCTGGGGGCTTGAGCTGCAGCAACACTTTGGCGCTGGTTAAGCAGCGCGACGACGACGCGATCTGAGATGCCCTCAGAGCGAAGGTTGATAATCTCGGAAGCGCTGAGGTTGACGCCAGTCGAACTCTGGACGAAGGCAACGATGGTCCCCTCATCGACTTTGGCGCGAGAGAGCTTTACCACATCAGCCACCACGGGTGTGGTGAACGACGACTGGCCAAAACCAACCGAGGCCTGCCAGGAAAGCGCCAATACCGTCGCAAGAATGAAAACGCTTCTCATAAAATTAGTACATTCTGGTTTTGCCTAAAACGCAATTGCATCGATAGTTTGACGGGTTTTGCAGGTTCCCAATTCACAGTTGCCTTCAAACTGCTGCGGACCAATACCCACGCGGCGCATCGCTCGTTGTCATGGACAGAATCTACCGCATCGCCGCTGCCGCAACTCTCCGTTATCTCTGTTATCTTCTGTTCAAACCCAAGTCAAGAATTCCGCACGGAGTCTCCGACTCCGTGGACCGGCAGGTCGGAGACCTGCCCTACAACCTGTCAAAATGACTTTCCTGTTCCGATCAGAGTCGTTTGGCGCGGTAGAACCGTACCGGATCGGAAGCCGCAGTGGGCGGCAGGATGTGGAAGGCGTTCGTCATCACCGTGACCGTGCCCGGCAGCCAGGTTGCGCCCGGGGCCGCCGAGGTGGCGGTCAGGAGTTGGTTGGTCTTTCCCGGCGCGTCATAGATGACGCACTGGGTTTGGTGGCCTGCCGCCGGGAAGAGGTCGAGAAACGGCGGGTCAGCAATAAAGTCCCAGACCTGGTATTCCGTGTGTGCGGCGGCAGCGGGGGCGACGGCCTGGAAAGCAACGGTTAACGGGACGCGGGCGACGAACACCCAGGGGTTCGTAATCGAAAGCGTGTCGCGCTTTTCGATCCAATAGCTATGCCAAGGCCGGCCGTAAAGCGTCAGGGTGGGCGAAGCAATCAAGGTCGCAGGCAGAATCGGGTTTCCCGGGGGGATGTTTATCGCGACGTTGGCCAGCAAGAATGCCTGGTTGTTGAGCAGGATGATTCCCCCACTGCTTGCCGTGAGGCTGGACGAATAGCCCCCAACCGAGATGAAACCGGAAAGGCCGCTCAGGTCGATCACGCTCCCCGTTCCGTCTGCGGTCACCTGCACCGCGCCTGTGGATAGCGAAACCAACCCGCCCAGGTCGAGCATGCCTCCAGTGTATGCCTGCACATAGAGCACGCGAGAATTCCCCACCACGATGCTTGTTACGGATGACAGGTCCACCAGGCTGCCGGCCCCGTTCGCTTGCCAGGTCGGGTTTTGGTTGCCATGCGTCACACGAAACACATTGGTCATCCGCGCTATGCCACCGTTGAACGCGTAGATGTCGGTGTCGTCGATGTTCGTAACCTGCCCGAAGTTGGGGGCGGAGCCGTCCACCGTGACTACCACGTTGGTGAGCAGGTTTAGTTGGGCGGTGGAAATCGTTCCCGTGTTGTCCACTCGCAACTCGGCATTTTCCAACTGGGTGACGTTGGGGATCACGATGCTCGCGCCAGTCTGCGCATGCAAAATCAGAGCGTAACTGCCCAGGCTGGTCCAGCGTCCTGTCATGCCGCTCAGGTCCACCACCGTGCCAGCATCACGCGCATCCACCTGCACGGCGCCTGCGGCGGATTTAACCCGGCGCAGATCCACCTTGCCCCCGTCGTAAGCATGCACATAAAGCACCCGCGAGATGCCCAGCGTCAGATTGGTCACCGAAGACAAATCGATCAGGCTGCCAGTTCCCTCAGCATCCCACGTCGGATTCTGTTTGCCGTGCGTCGCCCGGAACACATTGGTCATCCGCGCTATGCCACCGTTGAACGCGTAGATGTCGGTGTCGTCGATGTTCGTGACCTGCCCGAAGTTGGGCGCGGAGCCGTCCACCGTGACCATCACGTTGGTAAGCAGGTTCAGTTGGGCCGTCGAAATCGTTCCTGTGTTGTCCACTCGCAACTCGGCATTTTCCAACTGGGTGACGTTGGGGATCAGGATGCTCGCGCCAGTCTGCGCATGCAAAATCAGAGTGTAACTGCCCAGGCTGGTCCAGCGTCCCGCCATGCCGCTCAGGTCCACCACCGTGCCGGCATCACGCGCATCCACCTGCACGGCGCCCGCGGCGACCTTGACCCGGCGCAGATCCACTTTGCCCCCGTTGTAAGCGTGCACATAAAGCACGCGGGAGATGCCCATCGTCAGATTGGTCACCGAAGACAAATCGACCAGGCTGCCAGTTCCCTCGGCATCCCACGTCGGATTCTGTTTGCCGTGCGTCGCCCGGAATACATTCGTCATCCGCGCTATGCCACCGTTGAACGCGTAGATGTCGGTGTCGTCGATGTTCGTGACCAACCCGAAGCTTGGCACCGAGCCATCCACTGTGACCATCACGTTGGTGAGCAGGTTCAGTTGGGCCGTCGAAATCGTTCCTGTGTTGTCCACTCGCAACTCGGCATTTTCCAACTGGGTGACGTTGGGGATCAGGATGCTCGCGCCAGTCTGGGCATGCAAAATCAGATTGTAACTGCCCAGGCTGGTCCAGCGTCCCGCCATGCCGCTCAGGTCCACCACCGTGCCGGCATCCCGCGCATCCACCTGCACGGCGCACGCGGCGACCTTGACCCGGCGCAGATCCACCTTGCCCCCGTCGTAAGCATGCACATAAAGCACCCGCGAGGTGCCCAGCGTCAGATTGGTCACCGAAGACAAATCGACCAGGCTGCCAGTTCCCTCGGCATCCCACGTCGGATTCTGTTTGCCATGTGTCGCCCGAAACACATTGGTCATCCGCGCTATGCCGCCGTTGAACGCATAGATGTCGGTGTCGTCAATGTTCGTGACCTGCCCGAAGCTTGGCACCGAGCCGTCCACCGCGACCATCACGTTGGTGAGCAGGTTCAGTTGGGCGGTGGAAATCGTTCCCGTGTTGTCCACTCGCAACTCGGCATTTTCCAACTGGGTGACGTTGGGGATCAGGATGCTCGCGCCAGTCTGCGCATGCAAAATCAGAGCGTAACTGCCCAGGCTGGTCCAGCGTCCTGTCATGCCGCTCAGGTCCACCACCGTGCCGGCATCACGCGCATCCACCTGCACGGCGCCCGCGGCAGCTTTGACCCGGCGCAGATCCACCTTGCCCCCGTCGTAAGCATGCACATAAAGCACCCGCGAGATGCCCAGCGTCAGATTGGTCACCGAAGACAAATCGACCAGGCTGCCAGTTCCCTCGGCATCCCACGTCGGATTCTGGGTGCCATGTGTCGCCCGAAACACATTGGTCATCCGCGCTATACCACCGTTCAATGCGTAGATGTCGGTGTCGTCGATGTTCGTGACCTGCCCGAAGTTGGGCGCGGAGCCGTCCACCGCGACCATCACGTTGGTGAGCAGGTTCAGTTGGGCCGTCGAAATCGTTCCTGTGTTGTCCACTCGCAACTCAGCGTTTTCCAACTGGGTGACGTTGGGGATCAGGATGCTCGCGCCAGTCTGCGCATGCAAAATCAGAGTGTAACTGCCCAGGCTGGCCCAGCGTCCTGTCATGCCGCTCAGGTCCACGACCGTGCCGGCATCCCGCGCATCGATCTGCACGGCACCCGCGGCGGCAGTGACTCGGTGCAAATCCACCGCGCCGCCGTTGTACGCCTGAACGTAGCAGACCCGGGAAGAACCGAGGGTGAGATTGGTGATCGAGGACAAATCCAGCAAACTGCCCGCTCCATCGGCGCGCCATGTGACATTTTGGGTGTTATTGATGACATACTTGAGATTAGGCAGGTGTATCGCGCCGCCGCTGGCCGCATTAAAGTCACTGTCGACCGCCACGGTGGCGCCACTGGCTATCACGCTGGAACCCCCGCCAATGACCGTGAGTGTCGCATTGTTTGAAATGGACAGAGTTCCGCTGAACTGCGAGGCGCCACTGACCAGCGTCAGCCCCCGGCCGGAAATCGTAAACCCTTTGGTGCATTGGATGCTTCGCACCGTAACGTCGCCCGCCGAGATCACCACCGCGCTGCCGGCCCCGCTGGTGATAGCCACATCATCCGACAGTCCGGTAACAATGCCACCACTCCAATTGGCCCCATTGGCCCAGGAGACACCGTCGCCCGAGCCGGTCCACGTTTTCGTGGCACCAAAGCCCGCCATGCTGCCCAACAACAAAATAACCGCTGACAATGGACCGTAGTTCACTTTCATATTGCTGCTTAGTTTTTTGATTTAGTTTAACTTGCTTGGAAACCCATGCCGCGCGCCCGAATAGGGCACATTCTAATAGGGCCCATTCTATAACGTAAACCGGACGCAGCGCCAAGAAGAAATTGAAATCACTGTGGATCAGCGCCGACTGCCGTCGGCGGCTACGATTTCTTGAAGCCACCCTGGCCGCGACGAGGATTTCCCAGATTGAGATTCTCTTTCTGGCCCGCTTCAGTTACCATTCCGCCCTGGATGAAACTGTGCTTTGCTGAACACCGCTACTGGAGCAGCCTGCTGGATTGGGCCGGTCTGGCTGCGCTCCTTATGCTTGTCTGCGTGACTTCGGCCCGAGGCGAAGAGGCCGCAAGGCCGCCGTCCGCCCTCTCGACGGCGGAAGATCCGTATCTTTGGTTGGAAGCTGTCACCGGGGAGCGGGCTTTGAACTGGGTCCGTGAGCAAGATGCCATTACGACGCGCGAACTGGAATCCTCCCCGGACTTCGAGCCGATCCGGCAACGCCTGCTGGCGATACTTGATTCGAAAGAGAAGATTCCCTCGGTGGCAAAACATGGAGCGTGGTGCTACAACTTCTGGCGCGACGGCAAAAGCCCCCGGGGCTTGTGGCGGCGGACGACGTTGACGGAATTCAAGAAGGCCGAACCGGCTTGGGAGATCGTGCTCGATCTGGATAAGCTGGCGACCACAGAGAAGGAGAACTGGGTTTGGAAGGGTTATGATGTTCTGTACCCGGCTTATGATCGCTGCCTGGTCTTCCTCTCGCGCGGGGGCGCGGACGCCAAGGTGGCACGGGAGTTCGACCTGAAAACCAGAGAGTTCGTCAAGGATGGGTTCTATTTGCCGGAAGCCAAAAGCGAGGTCGCCTGGCGAGATCGCAACGCGCTGTTCGTGGGAACGGACTTCGGCCCCGATTCGCTCACGAGTTCGGGTTACCCGAGAATCGTCAAAGAATGGAAGCGCGCAACCCCGCTCGCGCAGGCTCAATTTGTGTTCGAAGGCAAACCCGAGGACGTGAGCGTGACTGCGTCGGTGGTCCACGACCACGGGCATACGTACGAATTCATCCGCCGAGAGGTGACCTTCTTCACCAGCCAGGATTATATCCGCCGCGCCGGCGTTTGGGTAAGAATCGACAAGCCCGACGATGCACAAATCGGGACCTTCGAGGATCAACTGCTGCTGCGGCTACGGTCGGACTGGAAGGTGGGCGGCAATACTTATCCGGCGGGAGCGCTGTTGGCTGGGGACTTGGAAGGCTACCTCAAGGGCGAACGCAAAATGGCCACCCTCTTCCAACCGGCCGAGCGCAAGAGCCTGGCCGGGACAAGCCCGACAAAGACTTATCTGATGGTTAACGAGCTGGAGAACGTTCGGAACCGGCTTTATACGCTCAAACTGGAAAGCGGCCAGTGGACTCGCACGCCTTTGGAGGCGCCAACGTTTGGGTCGGTCAACGTCAGCGGCATCGACCCCGACGAGTCGGATGACTATTTCATGACCGTCACCGATTTCCTGACTCCGACCAGCCTCTACCTCGGCGCCATTGGCCGTTCCGGCCGGGAGAAGCTGAAAAGCCTGCCCGCCTTCTTTAACGCGCAAGGTCTGGAAATCACCCAGCACGAAGCCACGTCAAAAGATGGAACGAGAATTCCCTACTTCCAGGTGGGGCCCAAGCGTCTGCGATTGGACGGGGCCAATCCGACGTTGCTCTACGGCTACGGCGGGTTCGAGATTTCGATGCTGCCGGTTTACAACGCGTCGGTGGGATCAGCCTGGCTGGAGCGCGGCGGGGGGTAT
>Ga0194053_10000920_pt1 | contig 20319 bp, 16 predicted proteins | sample SepL228m_MetaG_FD_161684 | JGI IMG/M metagenome (GOLD analysis project Ga0194053, IMG submission 161684) | Anoxic zone freshwater microbial communities from boreal shield lake in IISD Experimental Lakes Area, Ontario, Canada - Sep2016-L227-8m | ecosystem: Environmental > Aquatic > Freshwater >... | reverse complement strand
GCCTAATACCGATTCATAAGATGGATTTGCGTCCTCCGAGAATAGAGAAACCATTCCAACCATTGAAAACGCCAAAATTATCAAGAAAATCCTTTTAAACATTAAAACACCTAGAAGCTAAATTGTCCTTAAATTGGAAACTGCATTGTCAATAAATTGACCTTTATCCTATATTTAGATATACATAAAACTATCAAGTTTGCCACCATTGAACGAAACTCATTAAATAAAAAAATCAATGAAAAGCTATTCTACTTCATTAACTCACGAACAGGGGCTAACCCTCAGAAACATTTTAATGGACAGAGGATTCGGATTTTCAGACAAAGAACACGCTCAATGGCATGCTTCCGGCCCTTCATTATCTATCTCTCTGTACAAGTCAGGAAAACTTCTCATACAAGGCAAGGGAACTGAAGAATTCGTTCTCTTTACACTGGAGCCAGATATACTTAAGAAGGCAGAACTCGGATACGAAAATATTTTGAATGGCAAAGAAAAAGAAGAACCTTACATACCACATATTGGGATTGACGAAAGCGGCAAAGGTGATTTTTTCGGTCCTCTGGTGATAAGTTCAGCTTTCGTTCCCAGTGAATACAGAGAAAAGCTAATAAAACTCGGGGTCAAAGATTCCAAAGAAATTTCCGGCGATAACAAACTCATAGCCATTGCATCAGATGTCAGAAAATTGTTGGGCGACTGTTTCTCCCTTGTCGCAATCGGCAATCCAGCGTACAACAATCTTTATGCTAAAATCGGCAATCTCAATAAACTTCTTGCCTGGGGACACGCCAGAGCTTTGGAAAACTTACTTGATAAAAATATTGATTGTACTTATGCCATATCCGACCAGTTCGGCAATAAATCTCTAATTGAAAATGCTTTAATGAAAAAAGGCAAAACCATTAAGTTAATCCAGAGAACTAAAGCCGAGTCCGATATTGCCGTCGCCGCCGCCTCAATTCTGGCAAGAGCTGAATTCTTAAGACGGCTCTCAATGCTTTCAGAAGAACTGCGTTTAAAAGTCCCCAAGGGCGCAAGCACGGCAGTAAAAACGGCAGCTAGAGAAATTATTGAAAAATATGGGGTAGAAAAACTCTCTTCTGTCTCAAAAATGCACTTCAAAACTTACAAAGAAGTCACAGACCCTACTCTTTTCTAAGCAAAGCCACAAATGCCCCATCATTAAATTGATTCGGAAGAAGCGTATCCATGCTAACAAGCGAAAATTCTACTCTTTCGGCCAGGAAATTCCTGACTTGTTGTTCGTTTTCTTCAATTTCTATACTGCAAGTGCTGTAAAGAATGCATCCGCCTTTGATGACATAAGGAGCTATTCTTTCCAGAATTTCTTTTTGCAGCGAAGTTATGCTCTTAAGTTCAGACAAATTAAACTTCCACATCACATCCGGACGATGCCTTATTACTCCAGTATTCGAACAAGGCACATCCAAAAGAACAAGGTCAAAATTTCCTCCTTTGCACTCAGATTCAAACTCTTCCATCCTGAGAACTTGAATATTTGCCGCATTCATTCGCTGGATATTCTCTTCTACTCTCTTCAAACGGCTATCAGAGCGGTCAGTAGCAACAATTTGAGAATTTGGGAATAAACTACTTAAAACAAGAGTTTTTCCCCCTGGAGCCGAACAATAATCAAGCACCCGTTCGGGCGTTAAACCTTTTATCAACTTACTGAAGAAAATCGTCGCCGAATCCTGTATATAAACCAAACCCTTTTCCATTAAATCTGAATCTAAAAGCAATCCTAAATCTTCTGCAATATAGAAATTAAAACTCTCTATCCCATCAAGTTTCTTGAGATTCAGCTTCTCCATAATATCCTGCCCAATAGGAATTAAAGACCTAAATGTAAATGGTGCCTTAACTCCGATGACCTCAACTATCCTATCTGCCTTTTCAGTAGAGTAATTTTGAGCCCAGCGCTTGTATAAAAGATCAGGAACTATCCTCATAGCAGAAAGAATTTTATTCTTATTTTCTTTCTGCTCAATATGCCTTAGAAAGCTTCTAGTCACGGCATTTATGAAATTACCGGCAAATTTGCCTTCACTCTTCTTAACATAAGAAACAGCTATGTCGGTTGCCGCATAACTCTCTATTCCAGATTGATAAAGAATCTGTACAAAGACAACTGATAAAACTCTTCTTAAAAAATCAGAAGGCTTCTTTTGGGTAAACATTTTGATTGCGTAATCAAGAACAGCCTTATTCCTGAAATAAGTAAAAAGCATTGAAGATACGACGCTTCTAAACTCATTTTCTTTCAAATAAAAGTCTAGGAACCCGTCTAAAGTTCCGCCATCTTCACAGAATTTTATCCCACTGACAGCCAAATCCAGAATCTTTTCGCTCTTCATAATAACCAAAATATTATTTAGAAATTTCTTTAGACTATTATATTGCCAAGTGAGCTAAGAATCTTCTTTCTTTTGTTTTTAAAAGTTCAAGAATCAGCTTGAATTAAGTTTTCGTTAATATATTTTAGTCTCTCCAAAATGGTGGTTGTAGCTCAGTTGGTTAGAGCGCTTGGTTGTGGCCCAAGAGGTCGGGGGTTCGAGTCCCCTCATCCACCCCATTCTTTTCCTCGATATTCTAACGCGAATCAAGATTCGACGGCTCTTCTTTTTTTCAGTATTGGAAATAAAAAATATCGGACTACAATACTGATACGATAGTAAGAATAAACTTACTAGACTTATTAAAGGAGACTGTATTTATGTTAAGTTTTGCTGAAGAAATCTATTTATTGGCTTTGGATGATGTTACGGGAAAAATTTCTAATTACTCTGATCAGGTTTCGCTTAGTTACGCTCTGATAGGGGCTGTTCTTTGCGAACTATCTTTCCTTGGCAAGATAGATACCGACACAGACAAACTCTTCGTAATAGACAAAAGAGCAACCGGGAGTTCTGTAGTTGATTCCATTTTAAATATTATTTCAGAAAGTGAAGCTCAGATGCCTGTATCTTATTGGCTCAAGATACTTTTAAGCAATGCAAGCTCCACAGAAGATATGGTTCTAGACCAACTCATTAAGAAAGGCATTCTTAAGAAAATAGATGAAAAGATTTTCTGGGTTTTCCATACCAGAAGATATCCGATTATCAATGACAAAGAAATAAAGAGCGTAGAAGAAAGAATAAAGCATCTCGTCCTAACTGAATCCGTATTGCCGGAACCTCGTGAAGCAGTCCTGGTAAGCTTGATTCAGGCATCCAATCTATTTGAAACAATTCTCTCTCCAAAAGAGCTAAAACGCGCTGAAAAACGCATTCAGAGCCTCGCCAAGATAGACCTTGTAGGCAGAGAAGTAGTTAATATGATTACAGAAATCAGAAACTTCAGCCCAAGTATCTTCTGCAGCGCTCCAATGTGATGAGACCCTAAATATAGTCACAACTTTAAAGCCCCTTCGATTGGGGGCTTTTTTTATTTATCCTTCGCTAATCCCCTATTCCTTTGCTGGCTTATAGTTGAAGCAAAGAACCCGCTCGGCATGGTTTGGATAAAAACTTCTGACACACTTGGAATGGCATCTTTAATTTTAGATTTCAAATCATCAGTGATGGGTTTGAGTTTTATAAAATTCAGTCTTGAGCTTACTTCTATAGTAATAGCAATGTGATAGCTATTACCTGATGGATAGATCTCAATGGCGTCAACCAGCAGCACATTATCATTTGAATCTGCTATCCTTTCAGCCTTTGCAAAAATGGCCTTTTCAGTTTCTCCAAGAACCTTCTTATCGATTGATTTACCCTTAATAAGCTCTTCTTTTTTAAGAACATACCTATTTAGGAAGGAGAATTTTTTCTTGGTTACTTCATCCTCATTGGAGAGAAGCGTGAAGTGCATCGATCCCTTCAAGTGAAGGAATTCGGCGTTTGCGATTGTTTTCGAAAGATAAACTCCATGTTCAAAGGGAACTTCGCCATCTCTATCACCATGAATAATAAGTACAGGCGCTGATATTTTATTAAAAGCCAGAGTATCGAGGTGGTGGTAGTTTCTGGCATCGTTTCTGAAACCTCTCTTATTAAGACTGAATGGCGTCATTGAGCGTATGAGGCTATTGCATACAATCTGTGACATATCCTCGTCATTTGCTATATCATCGAGAAGTTCTTTAATCTCGTTTCCGTCTAAATTAGAATAGCATTTAATGAGGCTCCTGATAGATAGTTTTTTTGAAATAGAGCTAACTAGAGACGAGATCCAATTGCCTATATCTGAGAAAGCGAAAAAATTGACCATATATCTATAAAAACTTCTTCCGTAGGGGATTCTTTTAGCGACGGAAGCATCTAAAATAATTGCGCATGCCCTTTCGGGGTAACGAATAGCAAAATCCATCGCTAGGACTCCGCCAAATGAAAAACCAATAATGGCAACTTTATTTATCCCTAAAAAATCCAGTAGTGCAAGAAATAATTCGGATTGTTCTTTTATGGTTTTTCCCGACTCCAGAGGCGTGCCAAGATAACCTGGTCTTGACCAGGCAAGATACCTGAAATTAGGACTTCTGAGACCTGCAAATATGTATTCACACTGAAAGATATTTCCAGGTTCGCCATGGATAGCGGCGATTACCGGACCTTTTTTACCTTGGAGCGAATACTCAACTGCCCCCTTGTAAGTCAAAGCTATATTTGATTGGTTGACAACTCTTTTCTTCTGCTCTTCTTTCCATCGGAAGTAATTTAGATTAGACAATGAAATTTTTCTGTCCGTCATCTTTGAGTCCTATTTTATAGGCGTACTGCCCTACAGGCGCAGTTTCTACAAATACGCCAACTACGCTGGAAATATTCTTTTTTATCGAATCTTTGAGCCTGGCTACGATAAAGTTAGCTTTGTTAATAGTAAGTTTGCCTTCGACTTCGACGGTCATCATGACATAATAGCCTTTTTCTACCGGGTGTATCCCGATGTTATATAAAAAGAGCACATCTTTATCCCTGTCCACGATATTCTCGACTCTGGCAAAAATATCTCTCGAAACTTCATCGAGATCTCTTTGAATGTAAAGCTTTTCCTGGAACTCTGGGAGTTTCTGCTTCCACATTGAAGTAAAGGCATTTGCGAGATTTTCAACAAGTGCTCCACTGCAATTGAAATTCTGTGATATTTCCTTATTGCTCAACCCACCAAGCAATCCGGAAACAGCGCCTTTGATATCCTGTTCTGTGGTCTGGAATTTTGTCTTGTTCTGATCGTAGAAACCTTTAATCATAGTTTCGGCAAGGTATGAAAGGTTCGAAACAAATCCCTGGTTAGGAAGAATTCCAAGGTAACTCAAGGAATTTATGATCTGATTAACAGGCAAGGATCCTTTTATAACCAAATATGATGGCTGTCTGATGCTATTTATTTCATCGTGATAGGCTTTCTTGTGGAAATCCAAGCCTTGGAATGAGTACAAACTGCTTCCGTACCTGTAGCTTGATTCGAGCATAAAGCTTACAATTGGGTTATGGAGTTTGTGTTCGTCTTTAATATCAGCCATAGGGGAAAGACCGAGCGAAAAATACTTAACGCCTTCAGTTTTGAATTTTTCTCTGGCTTTTTGCATAATTAAATCAAGCGCGCCATTCGGAGCATCATCCTGAACTCTACAGATATTAGCATAATAGCCGATAACCTTGCTGTCTTTGTACATTGGCTCAAAAGTATTGTAAGCAATTATTTTTCCAGCAAGATAGCCGCAAAAGAATCTGAGTCCAGGTTGCTCTTCAAACGAAAGGGGTCTGGTTAACAAATTAAGCTCGCTAGTCGTGGCTTTCCCTTCAAGCCATTGAGCTGATATTCGCTCCACTTCAGTTTTAATCTTGGGATCTAATAAGTTCTCTTCCTTTACCTCAAGACCGGCATTTGTCCCAGAATTAATCCAGCGCCTGACCTTGGTCATAGCTTTACCTTTCGTATCAAAAGTATCAAGGAATAGTATTGTTTCGACGCCCATGGAGTTTACACTGAATCCATTCTTGGCAAATACACTGGCCGCTTCAAACCCGCATTGCATACCTATTAGAATATTAGAAGCCGCGTTTGTATCGGCGATAAAAGCCTTTACTACCTCCGCCATATTCTCTTTGGAGCAGAGAGGATCTCCAAGCATAAACCTGATGTTTTTATAAGTCCCGTAAAGGATAAACCCCTTATCCGGCAGATAAAAAGGTTTCATCTTGTCATCTAAAGCAGCTGAGAATGCAATTGTGTGGCTTCCGTAAAGCTTGAGATAATCAAGCAATAAAGTTTTATCCATTGTGTTTCTCCACTCCCATTAAACTTTTTTAAAAATCATAATTGTAACATCATCGTAAAGCCTGCCATCCTCAAAATCATTAACTTTGTCAACAATAAAATCGCACAAATCCTGAGGGTTTAGCGATATATTGCTCTCTATTAATTTTTTAAGATTATCCAAACCGAAGAATTCCTTGGCAGGCGAACGCGCCTCAGTTATGCCGTCAGTATAGAAAATCATCACATCGTTCTTTTCAAGTTTAACTATCTCTGAGCGGTATGTACTATCCGAGAAGAAACCCACAGGCGGTCTTTCATGCTGTCCAATCTCGGTAATCGAACCGTCAGCCTTTACAAGCAATACATTTTCATGCCCGGCATTGGAAAAAGTAAAGGTTGAACTATCGGGATCGAAAAACCCGACAAATACTGTGGCGAACATGTTAGTATCGTTGCGCATACTTAGCAGTCTATTAACTTCTGTAAGCGCAACATCAGGCTCGTTATATTGTAAAAGGGAGTTATGCATAATAGCCTTGGATATGGACATAAAAAATGCTGCTGATATCCCTTTTCCTGAAACATCGGCGACAGCGAGAGCAAGTTTATCTCCGCAATAGAAAAATTCATAGAAGTCGCCTGCTACTTTGTCTGCAGGCAGAAGCTTAACTCCAAGCTCAAAACCATTAAATACAAAGTCTGACCCGATTTTTGGCAGTGTAGTCTCCTGTATTCTGTGGGCGATATCTATCTCTGTTTCAATGCGCTGTCTCTGCATTATTTCGGTTTTTAAATTCTCAGTATATTGAGAAAGTTCGCTTCCAAGATAATTCATCGATCCCAGCAAATCTCTGATTTCGTCAGATCCCTGCACTTTCAAGCTGATATTGAACTGTCCTCTACCCAACTTTAAAACTTCGTCTCTGAGTTTTCTTATGGGTTCTGTAATAGATTTGGAAAACCACATAATCAACGGTATGGAAAACAAATAAATAATAATTAAAGACACCAATGAAAAAATCAGGCTGTATATTCTATCCTCTTCAAAGGCTAAATTAATCTTATCCAAAATCCTTCTGGCTTCCAATCCTCTCTTTTTGGAAAGTTCGTCGTTAATAGGCTGCATATAATCATCCAGGGAAAGACTATATATAAGGACAAGTTCAGTGTCGGGAATCTTAAAGGCAGAAGCATATTCATTATCCGGCACTCCGGGCGTATCATCTGGGAAATACTGAAAATAGAAGTTGAACGATTCAGCATTATTTATAGCATATAGATTTTCACTAATCGTAATTTCGCTTCGCAAAATCCAACTGCGAACATCAATTCCTTCATCACTTAAATCGCTGCTAAGTATTATGCTATCATCTCTTTCAACAAGCGCAGCATAGCCAACCTGCAGGCCATTTAAATATGTAGAATCAAGAAGAATCTTTCTGAGTTTTTTGTTACCTTTGAGATAAGTGTAATCATTGTTGTTATCCAGAAAGTCTCTTCTTACGATATAACCAAGGTCTTTAGCAAGAAGCTGAATATAGTTTTCGGCGAAAGGCCCCAGATTCTTCTGAGCTTGTTCATTATTCCACTTTGTGAAACTGTTTATATGCTCATTTGCAAACTTCAAATAGTTTGACTGCTGAGCAAAGTCAAAAACCAAATTGGCAATGCTTAAAGCAAAAGCAAGAATGATGGTTACAACAACAATAATGAGAGTGAATTTGGTTCTGATTTTCATTATTTAATATTCAGAACTGAGGCCAAACCTATCTTTGTGAGATTTTTCTTGATTTCTTTATTCATATTGCTCACAGTCATATTGTTTGCTCCGACTAGTGATGCCGCAGAACCGCAAAGTCTTATAAATGACGATGCGATATATTCCACGCCTTTTAAATCCAAGACGACTTTTCCTTTGTGGATTTTGATCTGAGTTAAGACTTTTTCCTCTATTTCCATACAGAAAAGAGTGTCCAACTCTCCTTCGAAAAAAAAAGTAAGAGTATCTGCAGTTACGCAGGAATTAAATTTTCCCATTGATTCCCTCCCAATATTTAGGTGAACAAAATTTGAAAAGCACTTAATACTATTTATAACATATCGTATGGTTAGTTTCAATAATTCCTCTAAACTCAGTCATAATTGATAAAAAATGAGAATTGTAATACAAAGAGTCTCTCAGGCTTCAGTCAAAGTTGATGGTAATATCACAGGCGAAATTGGCAAAGGCTTTATGGTTCTCCTTGGAATAACCCATAACGACACAGAGAAAGAAGCCGATTTTATGTCAGATAAAGTCTTAAACCTAAGGGTCTTCGAGGATAACGATGGCAAGATGAATCTAGGCCTAAAAGACATCGAAGGTTCAGTCCTGGTTATTTCGCAGTTTACGCTTTACGGGGATGCTTTAAAAGGCAGACGACCGAGTTTTACCCAAGCCGCCAGACCTGAAAAAGCCATTCCACTTTACGAATATTTCATCAGAAAAGTCCGTGAAACTGGGATAATAGTCGAAACGGGTATTTTCGGAGCAATGATGGAAGTAAGCCTGACAAATTCCGGCCCTGTGACTATCATTATAGAAAAATAGAAACTAAATTCATTAATTATGAAAAATGTTGTTATACTTGGTTCGACCGGCTCTATCGGAACGAATGCTATTAAAGTAATCGAAAATCATCCCGACAAACTTCGTCTGGTTGCTGTCGCGGCAAATAATAATGTCGAGATCATGGCTGATCAGATCAAGAGATTCGGCTGTAAATATGCAGTCTGCAGCGAATCTTCGGCAGATAAACTCAAAAGGCTTATTCCTTCATCTGTTAAAATTCTTTGCGGCATCAATGGCATGATAGAGATTTCAACATTGGCTGAAGTGGATATTGTCCTGTGTTCGGTCGTAGGAACTGCAGGGCTAATGCCTGTTCTTGAAGCAATCAGAGCAAAAAAAGACATCGCTCTTGCCAGCAAAGAAGTGCTCGTCATGGCAGGAGACATCGTCATGGCAGAAGTCAAAAAACATGGGGTAAAAATGCTTCCAGTGGACAGCGAACACAGCGCCATCTTTCAATGTCTGGACGGCAAAAAACCTTCTGATATATCCAAAATTATACTGACTGCAAGCGGCGGAGCATTCCGTAATCATAGTAAAGAAGAGATGTTCAAGGCGACATTCAAGGATGCCATGGCTCATCCGACATGGAACATGGGGCCAAAAGTAACACTTGACTCTGCAACACTTATGAACAAGGCATTGGAAATCATTGAAGCTCATCACTTATTTGATATGCCGCCTGAGAAGATAGATGTGGTAATCCATCCTCAGTCCATCGTCCATTCGATGGTGGAATTCAATGACGGAACCATCCTCGCACAGATGGGAATCACTGACATGAAGTCACCAATTCAGCATGCCCTGACCTATCCCGAAAAGGCAGGAAAATTGCCAACTATATCACTATCTAAAATCGGGACATTGACTTTTGAAGAACCTGACAGAACTAAATATCCAAGCATTGACATCGCATTTGATGCAATAAGAGCCGCCGGAACTATGCCTGCAGTCATGAACGCAGCCAATGAAGTGGCTTTCGATAAATTCAAAGATGGCCAAATCGCATTGCCAGACATCTGGAAAATCATCCAGAACGCTATGTATTCCCACAAAGTTATTAAGCATCCTACGCTTGAACAAATCCTCTCTGCCGACCAATGGGCAAGAATTGAAGCCGGTAAAATCAATGTGGACAAATAACCATATCAGACAAATGGAGGGTTTTGCTCCGTCGAAACCGCTCTTAACGGACATGATGAAGCATGTCCCTCCACTTACTTTGATTTGCATTCTATTTTTTACTTTCCTACTCTGTTTTACTTCCAATGCTGTTGCCCAGACTCCGCCAAGGATAGTTTCTCTTTCCCCCAATCTAACTGAAATCATAATCGTTTTAGGCGGTCAGTCATCGCTTGTCGGCCGCTCATCAGCATGCAATTATATTGAAGATGCCAAATCTATCCCGATAGCTGGAGACATGGGCGCTCCGAACCTTGAAAAGATAATTTTGCTCAAGGCAAACATCGTAGTCGCATCGGCCCTGCGAAATCCATCAGATGCAAGAATTATTGAGAACCTTGGGATAAAATTCTATTTGCTCGAGTCTGAGAGTTTTAAGGACTACTATGCAGCTGTTGAAATATTAGGAAAATTACTCGGCAAGGAGAAAGAAGCTGAAAAAGAGACGGGAAGAGTAAAATCGGCTTTATCTGAATTTAAAGAGAATAATACATCTATACCCCTTTCAAATAGGCCGAAAGTCTTCTGGGAAATCTGGAATAATCCGCTTATTACTATCGGCAATAAGGCATTCCTTAATGAATTCATCGTACTAGCTGGAGGCAGAAACATCACTGCGAATGTAAATCGCAGTTACTTTGAAATTTCAAAGGAGAGCGTCATGATTGCAGATCCTGATGTCATTATTGCTCCAGGACTCTCACCAAAGTCTGTAAAAGACATGAAATCAGGCATAGGATGGAGTTCAATGTCAGCAGTCAAGAACAATCGCGTCTATACTGACTTTGACCTAAATCTGGTTAATGTCTTCGGTCCCCGGATGATTACTACTATCCAACTCATTCACAACCTACTCTACAAGGAATAAACCTATGAAAACTAATAGCATATATCTGCTTACAGGCGGAGTTCGCAGCGGCAAAAGCTCTTATGCTCTCCAACTTGCCGCATCATCAAAAAAACCTTATTACATTGCTACCGGGTGGGCCGATGACAATGAGATGGCAGATCGAATCGTAAAACACAAAGAAGAGAGGAATAACAGTTGGACGACTATTGAAGAACGCTACGACCTCAAAAAAGCAATTGAAACCGCAGTCAGCAATGGCGCAGATATAGTCATAATAGACTGCCTTACCATGTGGACATGCAATCTGATGTATCAGTCCAAAGATATTGATGCTCACACTCTAAATCTTATAGACGCGCTGAAAAGCGCAGTTGTTCCGATAGTAATGGTCACTAACGAAGTCGGTTTAGGCATTGTACCTGAAAGCAAAGATGGAAGGGATTTCCGCGACCTGCTTGGATGGATCAATCAGAAAATAGCAAAAGTTTCCGACAAGGTCATCTTCATGGTCTCCGGCATCCCTATGGTGATCAAATGAAGAGTTTTAGATTTGCCCTGTCTTTACTTACAACAATACCGTCAGGATTCAAAGAGATTCCAGATGAAAAAACCTGGTTTAGAAGCGTTTACTTCTTCCCTCTTTGTGGTTACATTCTTGCTGTTTTCTGCGTCGTGCCGTTCTATGCCCTTTCGGAAATATTTTATATTCACGACATAATAGAGGCCATAGGCATAGCGACTTTTCTCTTCCTTCTCACAGGTGGCCTTCATTTGGACGGTTTTGCGGACAGTTGCGATGCGTTAATGTGTTCGACTTCGCCTGAAAGAAGGATAGAAATTTTGCATGATTCAAGGCTTGGCGCTTTTGCGACTATCGGTTTGATTCTGCTTTTGAGCGCTAAAATCAGCGCTCTTTTCATCCTTGTAAGAGAAAAGGAATATCTGGGAATTTTCTGCATGATCGTCATAGCAAGATTTATAATGATTGTCCTTATAAAAATCGGACGCTTCTATAAATTTGATAAAGGGATGGGCAGAGAAATAATCGGCAGAATCTCATGGTTGACATTATTTATAGCTTTCCTATATACTGCGCCATGCATTTTTATGAGTTTGAAGATCGCAATCATCACAGCAATTCTTATTGTTGTCGTCTTTTACCTGAATTATAGAGTAAAAGCGAAACTTGGCGGCATATCCGGAGACATCCTGGGCGCCTCGCTGGAACTCAGTGAAACTCTCGGGCTTATCCTTTTAACAATCAAACCATATTAAACAGCAAATATTGCCTCCAATAGTCTAAGAGAAAGAAAAGTTATCCTGCCTTGTTATTAATTTGAAAAATAAGGCTAGAATATCATTTAATTGTGCAGATCTTCTATCTGAAGATTAAAAACTAAATAACAGGTCGTTTTAAAATCTATGGAAAATATACTGGAAAAGAGATTACAGGAATCTGTTCTTATATTCGATGGAGGAATGGGCACTGAGATTTATAAGCGGCACTTCTTCATTAATACATGTTTCGAGGAACTGTGCCTGAGTGCGCCCAAAATCATATCCGACATACATCAGGAATATTCCAAAGCCGGAGCGGAAGTTATTACGACTAATACATTTGGCGCAAACAGGAACAAGCTCGCCAAATTTGGTTTTGGAAACAAGGTTGAGGAAATAAACAAAGCCGGGGTAAAACTTGCCAGAGAAAGCGGCGGAGAAAATACTTTAGTTGCCGGTTCTGCCGGCCCAATCGGCGAGATTCCATATAATAGCGGAATTAAAGAATCTGACATAATAGATATGCTTGCCGAACAAGTCAGCGCGCTTAAAGACGGCGGGGCAGATTTTATTATATTTGAGACTCTTCCCTCTCTGAAGGACTTAGAGCGCTCAATCAAAGCTATGGACAAAGTTCGAGATATTCCTTACGCGCTGAGTTTGACCGTCTCAAGAGAAGGAGAATCATCCAAGGGTGAATCTCTAAAAATGCTGCTTGCTCCTTTAAGCAAAATTGAGAACAAACCTACGGCTATCGGAGTTAACTGCGGACTTGGTCCTGAAGCTCTGCTTTCGGTCGTAGAAAAGATACTTAAAGTTTGTACATATCCAATAATTGCTCAACCAAATGCAGGAACACCCAGAAGCGTTGACAATCGAACTATCTACATGACAAGCCCCGAATATTTTACCACTTACGCAATGAAGTATGTTAGTCTTGGTGTTAGAGGTGTAGGCGGTTGCTGTGGAACCACTCCTGAACATATTAAGGATCTGGCAAGAAGCGTTAAACCCACATCCAAAAATGCTTTTTCAAAAACTGTCAGTCTGACTATATCGGAAGATTTACTGCAAACTCCTGTCCCAACCGAAACAAAGTCAAAACTAGGCGCAAAACTTGTTAAAAAAGAATGGATAAAAACTATTGAACTCGTCCCTCCAAAAGGTTATGCCCTATCTGATGTGATTGCCAAAGCCATACTCTGCAAGAATGCAGGAGTAGATGCCATAAATATTCCAGATGGGCCGAGGGCAAGTTCGAGAATGTCTCCGATCATCACTTCGCTGATGATTCAAAGAGAAGCAGGGATCGAAACTGTACTGCACTTTTGCTGCAGAGACAGGAATTTGATCGGAATGCAGTCGGACCTTCTCGGATGCGCCGCGGCAGGCTTGAGAAATCTCTTGTTTGTTACAGGCGATCCACCAAAATTAGGCAATTATCCGCATGCGTCGGCAGTCTTCGACGCAGACTCAATAGGCATGGCAAAAATTCAATCCAACCTAAATAGAGGCGTGGACATCGGAGGAAACTCCATCGGCAATAAAACAGAAGCCCTCATAGGTGTAGGAGCCGACCCAAATGCCATTGATATGGAACGGGAATTAAGACGAACGATTGAGAAAATTGAGGCTGGAGCTGAATTCATTATCACTCAACCTGTTTTCGATACTTCAGCGCTTATTTCATTCTATAGGAAAATTGAAAAATACAAAATTCCAGTCATTGCCGGAATATGGCCTCTGGCGAGCTATAGAAATGCTGAATTTATGAAGAACGAGGTTCCGGGCGTGGTAGTTCCCGATTCTGTAATGAAACGGATGGCTAAATACTCATCAAAAGAAGACCAAAGAGCTGAAGGAATCAACATGGCCAGAGAATCCATTGACACTATACGAAGTTTTATTGCCGGAGTCCAGGTCAGCGCCCCGTTGGGCAATGTTGATACATCTCTTAAAGTCTTGCTATAATTACAAACAGGAAAGATAAACATATGGCTTACACAAGAAATAAAAAAACGCTCTTTGCATCAGTTATAATAATGGTTTTTATTGTAACTTTGGTCTCTGCTGCGTTTATGCTAGCGATATTTCGCCAGGATATTACCAATGAATATGCGATACTTCAATCCATAGCCAACACCGAATCTGAATTTGTATCCAACTTGCTGCACAAAAATAATATCAATTCGCAGAAAGAACTTTTACCTATCATCAAAGTATTAAACCAAAATAAAACTTTTTTGGTTTTTGCTGAAACTGGCGATACGCTATTAAGTAAACACGATGGCGATAAGTTTAAATTCATCTGGAGCGCTACTTCCGGTGGCATCAGCTCTGTTCAATCTTCTACGCTTGATGATTTGTACTCAGATGGATTTCTCAGGACTTTAATATTCGGAGAATCCCCTATCTTAATCGGCAAAGACTTTTTAGACAAAACAGTTCTTTCTACTTATGTCCCGATAGTGGGTACGGATTTATTGCTTATAGCCAAGATTGATCTAAATGAGCTATTAATTCCATTCTCCAAAATCATAATAAAATGCTTATTTTTTGAATTCATATTATTGTCCATAGGTACTATTTTTATAGCTCTTTCACATACAAAATTGCTTACCAGAAAAATCAAGGAAACGGTTCATGATTTATCTAAATCACAGCAACGCATCAAAGACCTTCAAGGCATAGAAAAATCTCTTGAAGATATGAAAAACGACATGGAAGAAATTCTTGAAGTAGGTTCGTTTGGTTTTTGGTCCTACGACTTTAAAATCGGCATCTCAAACCGCTCTTTGCGCCATGACCAGATATTCGGTTACGATGCAGTATTTATGGAATGGACTTTCGAGACTTTCCTAAAGCATATAGTTGATGAAGACAGAGCAGAGGTAAAAGAACATTTTGAAGATGCGCTATCTTTATCTAAAGACATTGACATTGCCTGCAGAATCACTAAAATCAACGGAGATCTTCGCTGGATTTGGATCCGAGGCAAAAAGAAAGAGAACTTCCCTCTCCTTATGGGCATTGTAAGAGATATTACAGCCCGCAAAAAAGCCGAAATTGAATTAAATGACTATCGGTATCATCTTCAGGAGCTGGTCAAGTCAAGGACAAAAGAACTTGAAGCAGAGAAGAAAAGACTCGAAACAGCATTAGCTAGTATAAAGACACTAAATGAATTATTGCCTATTTGTTCAGGGTGCAAAAAAATCAGAGACGATAAGGGCTATTGGAATCAGGTCGAAACATACATTCAAAAGCACACGGACACCAAGTTCAGCCACGGACTCTGCCCGGATTGTTTAGTCAAGCTTTATCCAGAAGTAGCGCATTCATTTTCAAATAATACAAAATTAGATAAGTAAGGATAAATAATATGAATGAGGATATTATAACGCAGGAAGTTAAACCTACTCCAAAGAAAAAAAAATGGTTGATTTGGCTTATACTTATATGTTTATTGATTATTCTGATATTCTTTGGAAGAAAAATTGAAACAGCTGAAAAGAAGAATCAACCTGCGCCACCTGCAGTCCCTGTCTATGCGACAGCGGCAAAAATAGGAGACATCAAAGTTTACCTCAATGGGCTAGGTTCGGTTGTTCCAATCAATAGCGTCGTACTCAAAAGCCAGGTCGAAGGGCAGTTGATGTCTGTCCATTTTAAGGAAGGACAGGTTGTTAATAAAGGAGACCTTCTCGCAGAGATAGATCCCCGCCCTTTTGAAGCAACGATAAAGCAGGCTCAAGGGCAGTTAATCAAGGATAAAGCCTCTCAGGATAACGCCAAAGTTCAATACGAAAGTTACAAAACAATGGTAAAACAAAATGCCATAGACCAGCTTGATTACTTCCAGAAAGAAGCCGCATTTTATCAGGCTGCAGGACAAGTAGAATATGATCAGGGAGTTCTCGATAATGCTCAGTTACAGTTGACCTACTCCAAAATCACAGCTCCAATAAGCGGGATAGCCGGTTTTCTAAATATTGACCCGGGAAATATTGTCGCTGTTGACGCTTCGCAGGGAATCACTTCAATCAACCAGTTAAAACCTATTTATGTCGTATTTTCTCTGCCAGAGGATAATTTGCCATCAGTGCTTGCAAAGTTTGATAAGAAAGAAACTCTCAGTGTTGATGCATTCAATAGGAATGACACAGCTAAAATTACCAGCGGTACTCTGACCTCCATTGACAATCAAATAAGCTCCACCACAGGAACAATTCAGCTCAAAGCCACATTTGCCAATGATAATAAAGAGCTCTACCCCAATCAGTTTGTTAATGCTCATCTGCTCCTCGATATTGAGAAGAATGTTCTCATCATACCAGTAGCGGCATTACAGCATGGCCCACAGGGAGATTTTGTTTATGTCGTCAATCCCGATCAGACAGTATCAGCTAAGCTTGTCGAACACGGTCACGCCGAAGGCGATTCAATGTCAATAATCAAAGGACTATCTGCAGGCGATCAGGTAGTTACCGATGGGATCGAAAGACTTAGAGAAGGAAGCAAAGTCGAAGTAATACAGCCCAAACACTTAGAAATTCCAGCCAAAGAGTAATACGAAAATGGCCGGCAAAGTAAACTTATCAAAAATATTCATCCTCCGCCCTGTAGCAACTACACTTCTTGGCATAGCTATTATGCTTGCTGGAGCGGTTGCATATTTTCAGTTGCCTGTTTCAGCCTTGCCAGAGGTGGATTATCCTACAATACAGGTACTGACTTTCTACCCTGGAGCAAGCCCCGATGTAGTTGCCACAGGCATTACCGCGCCGCTTGAGGTGCAGTTCGGGCAGATGGCAGGGCTCAAACAGATGAGATCCACGAGTTCCTATGGATGCTCTGTGATAGTCCTCCAGTTCGACCTGGACTTGAATATAGATGTAGGAGAACAGGAAGTTCAGGAAGCTATAAATGCAGCCTCGTCATTTCTTCCTAATGATCTGCCCAACCCGCCTGTTTACAGCAAAGTCAATCCTGCAGACCCTCCGATTCTGACTTTAGCAATATCTTCCAAAACTATCCCGCTTACACAGGTTGAAGACCTCGCTGATACAAGGCTAGCCCAGAAAATTTCTCAGCTCTCAGGTGTCGGTCTTGTGAGCATAAGCGGCGGACAAATACCATCAGTGAGGATTCAAGCAAACCCTCTGGCTCTGGCGGCTTACGGTTTGACCCTTGAATCGCTTCGTTCCTCCATTGAAGCTGCAAATATAAATCAGGCAAAAGGAAGTTTTGACGGCCCCAAGCAGTCTTCAGTCATAGGCACGAATGACCAGTTATTTACGCCGGAAGAGTACAAATCGCTCATTATCGCTTATTCCAAGGGTGCGCCGGTCAGAATATCAGATATTGCCGATGTAGTCAGCGCGCCTGAAGATATCAATCAGGCCGCATGGATGAATGAGACGCCGGCTGTAATTGTCAATATTCAGCGCCAGCCTGGTTATAATGTCATCGCCGTAGTCAATAGAATCAAAGAAATGCTTCCTCAGCTGACAAGCTCTCTACCATCATCAATTGAAGTTAAGATATTGACAGATAGGACAGTAACAATTAGAGCATCAGTCAGCGATGTACAGTTTGAACTCCTCCTTTCCATTGCTCTTGTCATAGCAGTTATCTTTATCTTCCTTAGAACAATGGCGGCAACAATTATCCCGAGCGTAGCAATCCCCCTATCGCTCGTCGGCACGCTTGGAGTTATGTACATTCTGGGCTTCAGCCTTAATAATTTGTCGCTAATGTCACTGATTATCGCTACTGGATTCGTGGTTGATGACGCGATTGTAATGGTAGAAAATATCGCAAGATATATCGAAGAAGGGAAAAGCCCTATGGATGCGGCGCTGGAGGGCTCAGGGCAGATGGCCTTTACGATATTATCGTTGAGCATCTCCCTAATCGCCGTCTTAATTCCTCTCCTTTTTATGGGAGACCTTGTCGGTCGCCTTTTCAGAGAGTTCGCCATTACTCTGGCCGCAACTATCATGATATCAGCCGTGGTCTCGCTTACGATTACTCCGATGATGAGCGCCAGACTTCTTAAATTTAAACCCGAGAGTGAACGGGGCAAATTTTATCACATCACCCAAAAGGGCATAGATTCTGTCATATATTTCTACGGCATTACTCTCAGATGGGTCTTAAAGCATCAAAAACTCACCATTATCGTAGCCATCTGCACACTTCTTCTGACAATAGTACTCTTCTACATTGCGCCAAAAGGTTTCTTCCCTGTTCAGGATACCGGACTATTACTTGGCATGTCCGAAGCGGCGCAGGAAATCTCTTTCCCGGAGATGGCAAAACACCAGCAGCAGCTTTCGAAAATTATCCTCAAGGATCCTGCAGTAGAAAGCCTCTCCTCATTTATAGGAATAGACGGCACAAATACCACTCTCAATAGTGGACGCATAATGATAAACCTCAAACCTATTGATGTGCGAAAGCTTGATGCGACCGAAGTCATACACCGCCTAGAACCAGAACTTGCTAAAATCAAAGGGATCACACTGTACATGCAGCCAGTTCAGGACATTACTGTTGACGACACTGTAAGCAGGACTCAATATCAATACACTCTCGATGATCCCAACCCCGATGAGCTAAACATCTGGGCACCAAAATTTGTCGCAGCGCTTAAAAAAATACCTGAACTCAGAGATGTTAATAGCGATATGCAGAATAACGGAATGAAAGCTCAAGTAACTATCGACCGTGACACAGCCTCGCGGCTTGGAATTTCCACTGAGTCTATAGACGATACTCTCTACAGCGCTTTCGGGCAGAGACAAATATCAACTATTTTTACACAATTAAATCAGTACCATGTCATTCTGGAAGTAAAACCTGAATTTCAACAACGACCAGGAGATCTGAAAGATATTTACCTGACATCAGGAAGCGGCGGACAAGTTCCTTTGAGCGTAATTACAAACACAAAAGTAACCAATACTCCGCTGGTCATCAGCCATCTTGGGCAGTTTCCGGCTGTTACAATATCTTTTAATCTTGCTCAAAATGCATCGCTCGGCGATGCCGTAAAAGAGATAAATAAGACAGCCGATGAACTTGGTATGCCTGCAAGTATTCACGGAAGCTTCCAGGGCACAGCGCAGGCTTTCGAAGCATCCCTTGCAAATGAGCCGATTCTAATTTTGGCGGCTCTTATTGCCGTATATATTGTGCTTGGGATACTCTATGAAAGCTTCATTCACCCTATAACTATTCTCTCGACTCTGCCTTCAGCGGGAGTCGGAGCGATTATGGCTTTGCTATTGTGCAAGATGAACCTGAGTATCATCGCACTCATCGGCATCATTCTGCTCATCGGTATAGTGCAGAAGAACGGTATCATGATGGTGGACTTTGCTCTTGAGGAAGAACGAACCAAAGGCAAGAGTTCACATGAAGCCATTTATCACGCCTGTCTTCTGAGATTCAGGCCGATTCTTATGACCACAATGGCGGCCATGTTGGGCGCTTTACCGCTTTTCCTAAGCAGCGGAATAGGTTCGGAACTTCGCCGCCCCCTTGGAGCAACCATTATAGGCGGACTGATATTCAGTCAGGTTCTAACACTTTATACGACGCCTGTTATTTATCTGTGGTTCTGCCGTTTAAGCAAAAAAATTAATGGAACAAGCTCACCATCTGAGAAATAGCCAATGAATATTTCAGCTCCTTTTATTAAGCGGCCGGTAGCAACAACACTTCTGATGGTAGCATTCGTACTCTTCGGTCTTGCTACTATGAATCTTATTCCGGTTTCACCACTTCCCCAGATAGATTATCCGACCATTCAAGTCTCTGCCTCATTGCCTGGAGCAAGTCCTGAAACTATGGCAAGTTCGGTGGCCGCTCCGCTCGAAAAGCAGTTCTCGCACATTTCAAATGTCACGGAAATGACTTCCACAAGCGTTCTTGGTTCGTCCCAGATTGTTTTGCAGTTTGATCTTAACCGTGACATAAATGGCGCTGCTCGAGATGTTCAGGCCGCCATAAATGCCGCCCAAAGCGATCTGCCGACCGATCTGCCGAGCAAGCCCACATACCGCATGGTTAATCCCGCAGAAGCGCCTGTGCTTATTCTGTCATTAACTTCTGATAC
>Ga0194053_10000917_pt1 | contig 20388 bp, 12 predicted proteins | sample SepL228m_MetaG_FD_161684 | JGI IMG/M metagenome (GOLD analysis project Ga0194053, IMG submission 161684) | Anoxic zone freshwater microbial communities from boreal shield lake in IISD Experimental Lakes Area, Ontario, Canada - Sep2016-L227-8m | ecosystem: Environmental > Aquatic > Freshwater >... | reverse complement strand
TCCACCGGCAACATGCGCACAAGCGGATATTCCATCTGACAGTGTGGATAACGTTCTGTCCGCACATTATCAGTATGACAATAGCGCAAATCCATTCCCAACCATCCACCTTTACCATGCAAAATTGCCGCACCAGCAGAAAACTGGCCGGTTGCGGCACTGTTTATCCATATCGGGCGTGGTGATGAATTACAAATCTTATGTTGTAAAACTACCGCATTTAACTTTTTATGCATATTTACAGTGGTGATAATCCGCAGATTTTCCCCGACACAACCTTCGCCGATTATTTTATCTTTATCTGTGCAAATATTGTCATAACATATTACATTTGCAGAACCTTCGATAACTAATTTTAATCCAAGGTTTTTTACACCTATATTAGCATCAGCATTAACAAAAGATATTCCATCTTTTGAAAAATCAAAGTTATTATTCATATTTCCCCTTCAATCAGTTTTTTGTTTGTATACACACCATTTGATGGCAAATGAAACTGTCAACAACAAATGTTAAACGGCCATCAATTATATTAAACGGTATTTCTATCCCCTGTGGTTCAAGGGTGACTTTTGACACCGAATTATTTGTCAACAAAGAAACTTTAACATCACAACACTGTGTTAAATCTTCAATGACTTCCATATACATTGGCTCTTTATGTGTCTGTTGCAATCCACCCCGTTGTACCAGATTTCCATATAGCAGATGCAATACATACCTATTTTCATTCGGTTGTTCTGTTAATGAAACTCTGGCGGTACTTGGTAGATTTATTTCAAGACCGATGCCATTACCCAGCATCCTTCGTATACATGCAAGACAGAAATCTTTTAACGCTACCTGACCCATTTTTCGGTATGAAACAAATAAATCCATCGGCAACCACATGACATTATTTTTCTCAACACCACAGGAATAACCTGATACTTCACGGCGTGCGGGTGCATGCTGGTGAGAACAGAAGTGGTTCCATGCCCTTTCAAAATATGGTTCATATACATCACCCAATGATGTGCCAGTACCAATTTTAATACGCGGATATTTTGAATAAATAATCATGGGAGATTCTATAAAAGACGGACGAAGTTCCGGCAACGGCAGAATATAATCCAGAGTAAATTCACTGTCACCTACTATATCCGCACCACAATCAAAATGCAATTTTCCATCGACATCAATTATGCTGCGTCCGGTGAAAAGAATTTTTCCACCGCCGGCAATATAATTATCCAATTTAGCCTTTAAAGCAGGTGATATTTTGCCTTCATCAGATACTATCAGCAATTTATAGGGTTTGAAATCCATTTCACTATCCAGCATATCAAACAGAATATGTCCTTCAAACAGAATTCTGGCAGCACCGGTGTCAGAATCTTCACCGGCAACATGCGCGGGGTCAAGAGCAACTGCGGATAATAATCCTACATCGGCAATGTTTTTACTATTGTCACACCATGCCTCTTTTGCTTCTACCTCCGCATAGGCCTCACCGATAATTTTATAAGTTGATTCATCCAGCAAACCATCAGGATGCAACTGGTCACCCACAGAACATTTTGCGCCATATGCTATCATTGCCGCGCATTCATAACGCAAAGCGTTTGGGTGTTTAAAACCACCGAATTCACCCCAGGTAGTATGAAACTTGCCAGTCATGCCAAGAAATTCCATTCCTGTAAGCCGTGAATATTTCGCCGACATCGGAAAATGGTCATATCCCCAACCCCATGTTGGCAGACTTTCCAGTTCCAGATGTGTAACATGGTCCAAAAATCGTCGATCACCGCGGACAACATGGCCACTATTCTGGGTTAACATCATTGTCGGATGCACTTCACGCAGTGCGGCAAGGGTGCGTTTATAATAATTCTGCAACACTATATCAGCATGGGTTTCTACATCTGCTTTATCTGCCGGATTTAATCCCAACTTTACCATGCTTTCCATACACCACGGGCAATAGCATACCGCTTTATGAATTATATCCAGCCAAAATCCTTCCGTATCCGGAAAGAGTCGGGCTAATTCGCGTATTTCATCACATACATAATCAAGATATGGGGTATTAAAACAAAGCATATGGAAACCAGGATCAACCGGACTTTGACTCCAACCGTAATATCCGCCGTGAACATTTATCGCGCGCCATTCTGAATGCTGACGCGCAACCATGTTATTTACCCCCACGGTTAAATATACCTGGGTTTTAACATCAATTTCATTGCAGGCATCTATCATAATGCGGGTTAAATTAATACCGTCTGCCAGATGCGGATGACGTTTACCTACTTTGGTATCATAATAACTCCAACCATGATGACAAACAGCAAAAACATTAATGCCATTTACATGACCTGTTTGCAATGTTTTTTGCCAATGCTCTTTATTCCAGGCTGAACCAATACCGGGAATATGTTCTGATGTGTGGAAGTCAAGGTGTATCTGACGATATGGAATAGACATGTTAATTCCTCTTGTTATAATTTTCCGGTTATTATTCCGGTTGCAGCAATAATAATTCATTGACAGTAACATCAGCAAGAGATTTTGCTAAATATTTTACACCCGGTAATGTTTGTGGGGTACCAATGCCAAAAACCGCCATCCCTGCCCGTCTGCCTGCTTCTATACCTGCCATGGCATCTTCAATTACCAGGCATTCTTCAGCATTAACACCTAATCTCTGCGCCGCTTTTAAAAACACTTCAGGGCTTGGCTTAGTTTCGTTAATAGCGTTACCATCTATTATAACATCAACCAGATTTAACAACGCTGTGCGATGCATAATTTCCATGGCATTTTTGCTTGAAGAACCTATTGCCGTCTTAATGCTATTTTGGCGCAATTCTTCTAAAATTTCACGCGCACCCGGTAATATATCAGATGGGGTTAAAGTTGATAATGATTCACGATAGATATTATTCTTTTTATCCGCCATATTTTTCTTTTCATCAAACGAATGTTTTCTAACTGCTTTTTCAAGAATAATCATCAGACTTTCCATCCTTCCAACACCACGTAAACGATGATTATCTTCTCTGGTAAATGGGATTCCTTCGATATCCGCTATCTGTTTCCACGCCTGAAAATGCAAATCATCAGTAGAAACCAAAACACCATCGAGATCAAATATTATAGCTTGTATCAAAATAAATCTCCCACTATCTGATTAATCAGAAGAAACAGACATTATCTTCTTCAACAATTTTATGACTGCTTAGTATCAAAGTAAATGGATATTTCATCATAAATATGGATATTTCTTCATTTTGAAGAAATATCTTAAAAAATGTTAAACCATAAACACTGAACCATAAATTTTCATATAATCAGTTATAAAAGTTCCTTAAATGTAAGAAATTTTCTGTGGTACTGTAGTTACAGTTACAATTTTATCTGCAATCAAAACATCACATTTACCACATTTTGTTGATATTTCTATAGTTTCTTTTTTAATTTGTATATTCAGTTTTATACTACGCCATTTTATACTGTAAGATAACAATGACCATTTTTCCGGTAAAACCGGCGCAAATGACGGCATACCATTTTTTATAGTAAATCCACCGAATCCCATTATCATCGCCAACCAGTTACCACCTAAACAGGCGGCGTGAATGCCAGACTCGCATTCCGCGTTAACCCCGGTATCCGTTTCCAATGAAACCATAAATTGGCGCAGTCCTTCATCCAGCATACCGGATTGTGTTGCCACCCGTGAATATATGCAACGACTAAGAGTAGAAGTATGCGAACAACGCGGGTCATAAAATAGATATGCCTGTTTTTGTTCTTCCAGTGAAAAATCGTGTGGGAACAAGGTATAAAGTAATACAGTATCTGCCTGTTGCGCCACTTTGGTTGTTTTAAATGAATGCTGAACCGGACCAACATATTGCATTTTCGTCATGGTACGGTCTATTTCGCGTTCCGATAATAATTCATGACCATCAAATTGGTTAAGGAAAATCTGTCCCGGCAGATATGGAAGATACATTTTATTACAAATATCATCCCATATTTTAAGGTCAGAATCTTTTATCGCGTATCTCTCACTGATTTCCTGCCATTTCCCGTTATCCTGTAAATATTTTGCCGCCTTTACCGCCCGTTGCATATGCCAGCGAATAAGATAATTTGTATACGCGTTATTACTGATATTGGTATGTATTTCATCAGGACCACAGGTGTTATGCAACACGTAACCCTTACCATCTTCCCATACCACACGTGCCGGCCAATACGCCGCAGTGGCTATTATCAATTCCGCGCCATATTTCAAATAAAAATCATCATCACCGGTTGCGCTAATATACTGGTCAACAGCATAAGCGATATCAGGATTAAGATGTTCCTGCCATCCCAACCAATTGGTTTCGCGGCCAATATGCGAACTGTGCCAGGGGAACTTAGCGCCGGTTACCCCCATATCTCTGGCATTCTCAACCGCGTCGGATAAGAAGCTGTACCTGTATTGCAACAATGTCCGGGCAATCTCCGGTTGGGTATAAATGAACATCGGAAGCATGAAAATTTCTGTATCCCAATAAACATGCCCCTGATATCCGTTGCCATGCAAACCCTTGGCACCAATCGATACCTTATCATCATTTTTATTAGGCATAGACGCCAGATGGAAAAGATTAAAGCGCATACCCGACTGCGCGCGTTCGTCACCGTCTATACAGATATCGATATTATTCCAAATTTCTTCCCAGGCTTTTATATGTTCATCCACTAACTCATCAAAATCAGATGATGTAAGACGTTTTAGTTCTTCAACTGCTGCATCTGATGGATTTTCAACATCACGGGAAGTATATATAGTAGTAAACTTTTTAAATGGTATTACTTCGCCTGGTTGCACCGGCACTGTTAAACGTTCTTCAATACGATCATCATCAATTGATACCATTCGATTAACAACACCCGGCGCGGAAATAATGCTGGATTCTGCCACCGTAAAACCGGTCTTTTGTGTTGTTAACTGTAGAGATATCCCTGCGTCATCACCGGAATTCTGTAATTTGCAATTATCGTAACAGGTCTTTCCAGATAAAGAACCATGCTTAACTGCCCATGCGTCTATCTTTGAAATTAATTCTAATTTTCCACCGGCATCAATTACCGTAACTGTGCCCCATTCCAAACCCAGATGTTTCTCAGTCTGGTGCATTATACGGTTGGATGTAAACTTCCACGTGCGTTTTGCGTCATCTTTCCAGGTTATGTCGGTAATCAGTATTCCCCGTCGCATATCCAAAACGCGCCGGTAATCGATAACTTTTCCCTTTTTCAAATCAAGGGTAAATCCATCAAGGTATGCGCTTACCGACAGCCAACATGGCAAATTCACCAGTTCTGTCTCATATCCGCCACGCGATTCATAAACGCCAGCAACATAAAAACCAGGGTCGGCAAGCAGTGGCGACATTGACAATGAACCGCGAACGCCGGCATATCCATTTGACAACGTGAATAACGTTTCAAAATGCGACAGTTTACGTGGGTCAAACTGTTCTTCAACCATTTGCCAGGCTGAATCATTATTTTTTATTCGATCTTTTTCAGTCATTTTTTCTTATCACTTTCCAGCTATTATAAAATTTACTGCCTGTATTATCTGGCATAATTAGCCATCATATTTACAAGTTAACGCTAACAGTATTTTGCTTCTATTTAAAGATTCTGTTTAGTGAAACTTGATTTGTTCTATATTTTACAGAATCCTTGAAATCTATTTTATCCACAATTAAACTACTGTGGATATTTTTAACCTGAAAAGAATCAGGTTATTTCAATATTGCGTTTAAAACGGAATAATCTGCCCTGACCGGGGGTAAAATGCAACGGCATTTTCCGTGGATTATATGGCCACGGTTTTATCCATTCTCCGGTTTGTCCACTACATTCCTCCACATAATCATCGGTGCCAAAACAGAAATTAATCTGCGCCGGTTCAAATGGAGTTCTATTAACAATTAAGGCGTATTCATATCCATCATCATCTGTAAACTGTCCAATCACCACTGCATCTCCACGGGTAAAAAGGTCATTGGGATTACCCAGTAAATATTGGTCAAGTGGACGGGTATACACAAGGTTTGCAGGATGGTGATATACACCAATACTTTTCATTTTCATTAATTTCGGCGCCCACGCTTTCAATACACTATTAATCCGACGGGCAGACTGCCAATTGTCATTAGGTGCGTTATCCGGTGGGTCTATCATCATGCTACCGTGAGCGTAGGTGAAATACTGAATGCATTTCGCGCCATACGCAAGATTCATCATCACCTGAAAAAGCATTTCACCATCACGGGTATCCGACGAATAGGCATAGGTTCCGTAATTACACATCCACACCGGCACATTCCAGGCCTGTGATTTTTGTCGGATTATATCTAACATTTCAAAAAAATGAATACATATCTTCGCCTTATGACGGGGATAATAATGTGGGTCTTTATCCCGGTTTGCCAACCATTCATCTTCCGGAACTGTCGAGAATGGGTATAGGTCGGAACTGACAAAATCCGGTGAACAAATCTTACCGTAATCTGTCCACATTTCGTCATAACTGCGGTACCCACACCAACTCATATTAACAGTCCAGTGGTTACAATACGGCAAATGTTCCGGGTCATGTTCACGGAAAAACGCAAAAGCTTTCGCAATATCTGCCATACGGTCTATCTTTGGTTCATCGGCTATATAATATCCCAGCAGTGCCGGATGATTGCGCACCTGCTGTATAACATCCAGCATCCTTTCTTTCCATTCTTCTGTTACCGACCCGTTTGCTACCCGCATACCCGGTATGCTCATAATTATCTTTATTCCGGCAGCATGCGCGATATCAAGTTGGGGTATCATCATATCCGGCGATAAAGATGAAAGAGACGCGTTAAAACCACCTGCCGCTAAATCACCCATTGTTTTCGCAGTTATCTGTTCACACCCCGGACCAATCCAGGCAAGCACAAGAAAATCTGTTATTTTTTCAATCATCAGCATTTATTCCTATTCTTCAATATTTACATCAACCTTTGCGATATTAGAATCCAATCCGCTGTAATCAGTAGCTTTAAAGGTAAAAGAATCCTCCCCGGCAAAGCCTTCTTCCGGGGTGTAATATACAATTCCCACCGGGTCAAACTTGCGCAGAACCCCGTGTAATGGCTGGTCAAGTAATGTAAAACGAATCTGGTCATCATCTTCATCTTTCGCGCGCAATGTTATCTTGGTACCCCCATTTCCACCCGGACAATCTATTGTCTGGTTAATTGCTACCGGTGTATGTTTTACCCCGGCAAGTTGGTACATCAACTTAATCCGTTTTGCGTCGTCATTGTTATACCAGCAGTTAAATAACATGATATTGCCATTTTGCACTGCATGAAAAGCGTCTTCACGCGCTACTGGGTTAGTGAAATCGATATTAGACATGCAACAAAAAGCATTGGGCCAGCATGCCTTAATTTCATCAGCAACACCACGGGTCCAACCGGTAAATTTTGTGTAACTGAAAGGTGCCGCACCGGCGAATCCACGGGTTCGCGACCATTCCGGTATTAACAACACATCTGGATATTCTTTCAGTATAGAGTTATACCACCAACACCCGAACCATTCATTTACGCTATCAATATAAAACATGCTGCATCCCCAGCGATCAATAGCATATTTTGCCTTGGGAAATGTATAGTCATTCGGGTTATTCACCCATGTCTGTACCGGGGCGGTATCTTTCCATGTCAATGCCTGTGGGCGAATAGTCACCCCGGTTTTAAAACCAGCATCTTTAAACTTTGCAAAACAGGCATCAACCAGTGGCATTTTCTTATCATTATACGTTACTTCTGTATCAAGTTCCGGAGCATATTTATCATGTTGCGGATGCTTTGGATCCAAAACCCGCGGGTCACCAATATATGTTATCGGGTGTGGATTCCGGGCACCTTCAACATCCCACCAGACAACTCCCTGGGCGCCGACATCTTTTAACACCACAATACTTGCGTCAACACGTTCAAGCATACGTTTTGCAAAATCTGCCCGTCCAACATCGGTGGTTACATCAACTTTCTGGTCATTAAACCACCCATTAGGGTTAGTTGGCCATCCCTTGGCAGATTCTGCAACGAAAAATGTGCCAATTGGTCGTCGATCGGGCCAATTAACCTTCATAGGTTCACTACGTCCCCAAGCACGGTAACTATCACCCGCTTCAATAATCGGATTGTCATTAACGGAACGAAATCGGATAGCGATATGTGCTGAATCTGAACCGCCGGCAGGCACAACTGCTTTCGTATTATTTTCATCACCATCTGATGATACTGCTGCCACCCACCTGTCACCATTATCAGTTTTCAAACGATATACGCCCGTCTGCCATTTAGGGTCAAGGTCGGCAAAGATAATTTTCGTGGCACCATCGTTCCACCAATAAACATGCGGGTCAGAAAATGTCCAATGACTATATGGTGAACTACCACCAAACCTTTCGCGTTGATATACCCAATTCATATTTTTGCCACTGGCATCAAATACCAAACGGCTATTAAATTGCATCAGATTCGCTTTCCACCATCCAATATCGTCCTTTGAATTATTCGTTAATTCCGCAGCAATATTCAAATCATTGCCTTTTACGGTATATTTAACTTTAAATGTACCCCACGGATAAGTAACGACAACTGTATTGTCTTTTACTGATGATGATACTGGTTTTGTTGCAAATATATCACGATTTTTCTTAATATCCTGAATACCGGATGGCGTGGCGGAAAATCCGACAACCCCACTGCCGGACTGGTCACAATATTCAACCCTCTGATAAGTTAATGACTTTAACCCCTGTTCGTTTACGGCTATTTGTATTTTCTCCGGCTCCGCGCAATAAATCACCAATGTGGTTGAAAATAACAATATAAAATATAAAAGTCTATACATAATTAACTCTCCGACAAAATTTATCTGCCTGCATCAAATCCTTCCCGCAAGGAAAGATTATTAAACAGGACTTTCGCTTTAAAAGAGAATCTCTCAAAGTGACCTTAAGCGAAAGTCCTGTAAATTTATTCTTGGTGTTATTTATCAGAATAATTGATAAAATGCGACATTTTGAATATCACTACAAGCGTTTACACCTGAACCCCAGATAAAGAAATCATCTTTAACAGCAGCTAATTTTGTTTTTCCCTGCCAATTTTGGATATCTAAATCACTTATATCGTATGACGAATTACCAACAATTTTTGAACCCTGATATACACCAACAGTCATTTTTTTCCTTGCACCGATTACAGTTAATTTAACAGTGTATGCTGTTGGAGATTTTTTTAGGGTTCCAATTACTGCATCCAATGCACCGGCACCATACGAATCAACTCCCAGTGCCGCACCACCATACCAGAAAGCACTACCTGGACCACCATACCCAACGCTATAACCAGCAAAAATGCCCGGAACACGAACATTTGATGTAACCGTATCCGGCAGATACAAACCTATAAGTGTATTCCCGCAATATTGTTCACCTGAGCCTGCATTATGAGCATAAGTAGACATTGTACATGTCATCATATAATTTGGCAGAACACCATTATTTACCAATACTTCAGATGGCAAAGATAATAATGAAGAATATTTGGGGTCATTACTGGTACCAAGTTTATTATCAGGATATGGAGTTGATGATGCTAATGTTGTACCTATCTGTGTGCCACTGGTGCAAATCCAATTTAACTTTCGTGCTGTCAGCATATCGCTAATTAATCCATTCAACGGTATTTGTACCATATCAACATGACCATCAACACAACTAAAGACTAATGAGTTAGAATGACGCGCGTCTAAATCAGTATTAGGGTCAATGAAAGTATAAGATGGATTAGTTGCCTGTATTGGCAATAAATCTGCTGTCATCAACATCGATGACGGATCCTGCACTTCACCTATTGACTTGCTGCCCAGTGTCATATTAAAACCGTATTCCGGTGCACCGCCAGTACCGACGCCAGTATATGTAGGACAATTATACATTGCAGTATCATTATAATTACCCAATGAAGTTGGCCAGGCATCAGAACCGACAGTAATAAACATTTCTTCATGATCCTGTGCGTGCATTAATAAGGTCGCTGATATCTGGCGTTGATTGCTTACGCATGTGGTGGTATGGGCTTTTTCTCGTGCCCGGGCAATAACCGGGAATAAAATAGCTGCCAGTATGGCAATAATTGATATTACCACCAGCAATTCTATTAAGGTAAAACCTTTTAATGTTTTCATATCTTTCATAATTACCATTCCCCTCTCGTATTATTGCATTTTCGACAGACGGAAATTACGCATTATCAAACCTTCTTTCTGGTAATATCCCTCAAAAGCAAGCGCTACTTTATTCTTACCTGCCTGGGCAGATATTGTAGCGGCGGGCACAGTAAATGCCGGTGAAGTTCCCATGCACTTTTGACCATCATAACAACTGGTGGTAATTGTATTGTTCATAACAACAAGTGTCAGATGGTAATATTTCCCGCGAACAGGAAAATTACCAGTCATTTGAGTGCCTGCGCTATACATATCTGATGGAAATGCAGGGGCAGATGACCAAACACGATATTTTCCGTTATTCCAGTTGAATATGCCCCCATACATGGAAGAAGGTTTGGTGGTACCACTGGGAAAGCTATCAGTATTAAAACATATAACAGCATTATCACCAACGAACCACGTCATCTGGTTATATTGCCGCGGATAACAGACGTCAACTTCAATTTTTATATTTGGCATGGTTGTCCCACCGGTTGGGGTATATGTGCCATCCGGCATGGTTAACGCATTGGATGATACCCACTGGGTACCGCCTTCAGATGCTTTGGTATTAAAAATAGCCGGAATACTACCAGCATATAAAACAGGAATTCTTGCCATTCCAACATCATAAAGGTTATATCCTTTCCCCAATAAATCGCCACTTACGTTAGTTGAACTCACCCGTTCAGTTGCCACATGTCCATCCACACATGCCAAAATCAACGAACCGGAATGACGGCAATCCGCCTGACTATTCCATACGGTAATGTCAGTATTTGCGGCACCTGCCGAATTAATGAAATCAGCAAGCATAACTGTGGCAGATGGGTTAGATATTCCACTTACAGTCGCGCCATATAACTGACGATTAAAACCGTAATCTGGCATCCCACTGGTACCTTTAAATGATGATGTCGGGCAATCATAAACCCCGCCTTCAGCATATTTCGTCAAACTGGCATTCCATGTTGCAGAATCTGCTGAAAAAAAAGTCTCACTATTATCCTGCGCGTACATGCCAACAGCAACAGCAATCTGCCTTTGGTTGCTGGTACAGGTAGTTTGCCGGGCTTTTTCACGTGCTCGCGCAAATACCGGGAATAATATGGCAGCTAAAATTGCAATTATGGCAATCACTACCAAAAGTTCAATTAATGTGAAACCCCGACGTGATAGATTTAAACTCATAATCTGATCCCTTTAACATATTTTATAGTTCACGCTAACTACAATGACTTATTTTATTATATTAATGGGTAATTGTCAATAGATAAAATTCGGAATTTATTAAAAAATAAGTTAAATTTATGCTATGAAAAATTTAACATAGTTACAGAAGTTATCGTTTGCATATTTTACAGAGGCAATTTATTCTGGTTGCCCCTGTTTTAATCGTTTCAGACTTGTGCTCAAAGTATGACAGTCCTTGTTATTTTATTGCTGTACCATTCTTACCTGATAAAATGTCAGGTTACGCACCGCGGTGGCATTACCACTGCTATTGCCGGTCATGGGTGACCATTTAGTGCGTCCGGCATAGATAGACGGGTCATTTATTACGCTGCTGTGTACTGCGATTACTGTCTTTTTGGCATCCATCAAAATAGTGGTTACCATCCAGTTTGCGCAATACATCTTCACATTAAGATATTCAGAACCCGGGTAGTCCCATTTTATGGCGGCATCGCCGTCAGGGCCGACCGCTGTGTTAGCGGTGCCGGCAATTGCCCGCGCCAGACCATTAATTGTTGGTTCCTGCCAACCGCTATAAATTCCATTTGACCCGTTCGCACCGGTATTTGGTAGATATAAACCCAGCATACGATAACCGGCCTGATGTCCCCATGAACCTGACCAGTGGGCTTTTATTTCATAAGTAACACTGAATGTCGGAATATCGCTGCCTGTATATATCAGGTTTTCCGGCAAGTCCTGCAGCGGATTTATCACTGACCATCCGCTATCTCCTGCTGTTTTATATTCATTCGGATTGCCGCCGGTACCCATATAGATATAACCAATTTGCGTTCCCTGTAAAAAGATATCTATGCCGCCTTTGTACAACGCGACAAACTTGCTTTTCGCGTTCTTCATACTCATAGATACCACATGACCATCAACACACGCGAAAGTGCTTGAGTTGGAATGACGCGGGTCAAGGTCGGTCTCCACATTGGTAATAAGGCCGTTTGGTTTTGTACCGTCCACCACCCGGTCTGCCAGCATCAACATGCCGGATGGGTTGGTGACATCTGATAATGAAACTCCCAGAAGTGACGCGTTAAATCCATAATCAGGATTGCCGGCTATGCCAACATTTGTGTTTGATGGACAGTTGTAAAGCGCGTTATCAGATGCAGCAAGTGAAGATACCCAGGTTTGCGAACCAGGATTCGGTATGAACATGGAATTATGGTCCTGTATATACATGGTTACTGATATAGCTATCTGTCGCTGATTATTCATACAGTTAGTCTGCCGCGCTTTTTCGCGGGCGCGGGCAAAGACAGGGAATAATATGGCGGCCAAAATGGCAATAATGGCAATTACAACGAGCAATTCAATAAGTGTGAACCCTTTATTAGTTTTCATATAAACCTCCTTAAAATGCTGAATTAATACAACAAGTAATATTTAATATTCTGCACCCTTGCACCATTACTGCCAGTCGATAAAAATGCCCATTTAGTGCGACCAACCCAGTTGGCAAGTTTATCAGATGGTATCTGGTAAGTGGTTGATGCCAGTGCCATGTTAGTATTTGAATATACCGTCCCCAAAGCAACTTTTCCACCCACTATATTTACAACAATCTTGTAATACGGGTATGGTGACCATGTGTATGTCGGCATATCATTCTTAATTAAAACTCCTGCGGTGGATGCACTGCTCCCACATCCGGCAGCGATGTTAGAATAGCCGGTATAAACATCATGAATACCCAAATAAAAACCGTCGTTATTTACCCCACCGGCATCCGGCAGGAATAAACCCAGCATGCGCATCCCCGCCTGATGACCATAAGAATTATGCCATGCGTATCCAATTTGTGCCTCAATACGAAAATTTGGCAAACCGGTTGCTGACGCCACAATCTCAGATGGCATGGTCTGTACTGATGAATATACCCAGGAAGTAAAACCAGTCGGACTGGGTACCGGGTTATCTAATGGTCCGGTATAAGACGCAATTAATTTAGGCGCGCAGAAAAATATATACTTCTTCGCTTCCAGCGACCCTAAAATCGGGGTATCCAACCTTTCCGTTACTACATGGCCATCAACACAGGCAAATACCAACGCGTTGCTATGGCGTTGATGAAAATCGGTGTTAGGGTCACGAATCATAAAACTGGTGTTGCTATTTGTGGGAAATATGTCACCCAATAAAATAGTCTTATCCGGTTCAGTAATATCACCAATCGACATTCCAGTCAGGGCAATATTCATCCCATATTCTGGATTTCCATCGGTGGCATTGCCGGTAAGGGCAGGACAATCATAGGCACCATTCGGACTATTTAACATTGATGACCAGGCTTTATCCGAAGGCGCGTTGAAGAATGTTTCTTCATGGTCCTGGCAATACATCATCAAAGTCATCGCGCTTTGGCGTTGATTGCTCATACAGGTAGTCTGCCATGATTTTTCACGGGCTTTACTGAAGACAGGAAACAATATCGCCGCTAACACGGCAATGATAGCAATTACAACGAGAAGTTCAATAAGAGTGAAACCCCGACGTGGAACGGAATAAACCATAACATTTTCCCCCTTTTTTCGAAATTATTAATTACGATTTTATTAACTCAAATTCAGGTTCGCGTTAACTTAATAATTAACTATATCATATTATATTTGATATGTCAATGCCAGATTTCAAAGTTAACCTTATAAATTATCATGATTATTACAACAAAAAAACATGGCTAAACAAACATTAAATGTACCTACTCAATATCATTATATTTTAACATGAATTATAAATCTGTAAATGGATATTTCTTCAAAAATATGGATATTTCTTCGGCAATATCTTTATTTATATGTCACTTAAATCATACTGACTATTTCAAATAACAATCCATAAAGATATACACACCGCGGAACTCTGCAATATATTCTTTCAGAATATAATCCCCAAAGTTGATATTCTATACAGAAAACTTGTTTATTTTCAATTCGGTTCATCTGTGGTCAGTGGTTTTTCTACATCTTCTTTAGTTGGGTCGGTTTGTGCCAAATATTCCTGCAGATTTGTTTTTCCATCTTCGTCGGGGTCATCATCAGGTTTAGCAACGGTTGCTGTTGACATGTCGCCAAACTTCCCAAACCATAACATTTCAAACCAGTTTGGCAAACCATCACCATCAGTGTCACCGTATTCGCTATATACAAACATTGGTATCTTTTCGCCAAAATCTAATTTCCAATACCTTTCTTCTTCAGTAGACCAGCATGTTTTACCGGTATCCTGGCGATATGGACGATCACTTACCGGTTCCGGGTGTTCTAATTTCTGTATAACCTTATCATCCCGCAACAATTCAACCACTATAGTCCCCGGTGTTAATTTAAGTTGTTTATAAGAATACCCGACTGGTGCTGTCCATTCGGCTTTTCCCCCATCAACAAATTCTCTGTCCAGCACCCGTAACTGTGCGGATTTTGGCAAAATTGTAATAATCTCAATAAGATTATCCGCCCGGTTTTTTGCCTTAAACGGATACATTTTTGTATTGTGAGCATATTTATGCGAGAAGATATATATCTGGTCGTGGTCCGGTTCCGGTGGCGTTCCTGTTTTCCACCATTTTATATTCCACCCGGTCAGGTCATAATAGCTATATCGCGTGTTCCAACCCGGTGAAAGGTTAGTTGTTTCATGATAATCATTCCAGGTAATGAACTGAATCAATGTTGACGGTGTTTCACGTGCTGCCTTCCAGTCACCGCGCACCCAATCAGTACCTGGACTGGCTATCTGCATCCAACCGTAATTTTCATACTGTATTTTCATGGGGTGGCACCATTCCGCGCCTTCCGCAATGACAGCTTTGGATATTTCCGGTACCGGTCCTTCCCACATAAACATGCCGACTGCGGGGAAATCTTTTGCCAGTGTGCGTGCCGCAGCAACCCATACATCAGGCTTTGGATGCACGCCTTTTATATTGACGGTATAGAAGAAAGCAGACATACAGAACTCCCAGTAGATAGGGGTACCAATATCCTGTGCCATTTGCCGGTAAGCATCACCATAAAGTTTCCAACCTTCTTCACACAGAACCAGACGGCATACTTCCTGATCAATATCTTTCTGCTCTGCGTCAACACCTACATTTTTTTTGGCACGCGCCTGAAAGGTTTCCCATGCCGGCCAAAGAGACTGATAACCCATAATCAGTGGTTTACCATCTCGTCGTGCCAGGTTAGGACTTTTCCCGTGTTTATCCAACAACCATTTTACACATTTAACCCATTTATTGCCGGTATAATCTTTAAGTTCTGGCATATCATCACTGATACAGCTTGAATCAAGAGAGATAGTCAATTCAAATGGATACTTTTTTACTTCACAAACGGCAAACATCGCGTCAAAAAGTTTAATCGCGTTGCTTCCCCCTGCCCATGCGTCAAAAGTAAAACCATCTAAACCAATGCGCATGGCACGTTGAATTTCCAAATCCGCGGATTCCTCTAATGTCATGGTTTTCTCGTATGGTGCCAAACCGAAATTACGATACGTGCCACCGAAAGATTTACCGGCAAATGCCGCGATATCGCGTTTTAACGGATTTGTGGCTAAAACTTTTGAGGGCGCGTCCATAACAGATAATCCGGAACGCGCGTGATACTGGATAGCACCGGTACCCGCGGAAAAACAACCCATAAAGTGACCATATATTTTTTTCGGTGGTGCACCAGCAGAATATACAGCATTACAACAGAAAAGAACCACTAATACTACAACTAAAATCAACTTATACATACTTCAATTCCTTCATCATTTTTTCACTTTTACACTCACCGGGATATCCGTATAGAACAGGTTAACTGGTGGTTCACCGGACTGACCATCGCTCATAGTGCCGGTATTCATGGCTTGCGTTATTATTCTTACAACTGCTTTATATTCACCCGGTGTATCACTACCTTTAAACTTAATAACAATTTCTTCTGATTCTGGTTTTAATCCTCCGCAAAGACCGCTTTTGCCATCCACACCTATAAAACGCAGTGATTGTGGTGATGCCCCAACATGATCACCGGAAAATTCAAATAATTTGGCATCATTACCCATTATTATCGCGCCAATATCATCAGATACATCATTTATTTTTTGCATTTTCGGGTTTTCAGATATTTTAAAACCGGCGGCACCGTATAATACCGTAGCAACCTGTTGCGTTTCTTCATTATTCAGTTTCCGCGGCAGTGTTTTTTTCTGTGCATTGCTGACAATCCGTTTATCCGATAATGCTGTTTCACCAGCGTTAACCGCAGGCAAAATAATCGGCGCGTTTCCGCTGATATTCAACAACGGTCGCAACAAGGTTACTTCAGATAAATTATCCATATATAACGCGCCGTCAACCTTGCTTTGGTTAACAAATATTGCGCCGGCAGTATCAACAGAATTGCCCCCCAGGTCAAAATCAAACTTCGTACTGAAAATATTTGCAATCTCTTTTTTCTCAAACCTGGTACTGGCGGTTAAAATTAGCGGAATACCACCCCAGAATTGGTATCCTTCCGCCTGCGGGTTTTTACATAAACGCATATAAATTGTCTTTTGATTTTCATCAGCAGACGCGATATCAACAGAATATCCGGATACACAACCTGGCCTTACTACCATTTTCAGCAACGGATTACTATTCCAATAATTGCCTAACTGTGAAGTCATATTTGACTGTGAAATTGACGCGTCCTTAACCGGAAGTTTAAGCGACCATTGCCCATCACTGGCCTTTTCATTCGACCGCACCGCGCCTTTGGCTAATACCCAGTCCGTGGCATTTTCAGCATTATTTTCTGACGCGTTTTCAAAACTGGCATTTTTAATATTGAAAGACGCAGATTCCGCTACTTTTATTTTATCACGTGCCATATAGCGAAATGGTGTTGCAGGCAGTTTTTCTGAATTATACAAACTGCATATGGGGTAACCACCCCACGCGTAATGCAACACCACCAGATTTTCGACTTCATTACACCATACAACTACTTTGTCTTTTCCATCTATCTTCGCTTGGGCGGTATGTAATACCATATCCTGACCTGCAATATCAAATCCTTTCACATCACCATCAACGGTATTCAAACCATTACCAACATTTTTAAAGGTGACAACAAAATTATTTTTGTCAGTCTTCACATCAACAGGTATCGGACTGGTTCCCTCAATTTTCTCGCCATATACCATTTGCCGCGCACATAACAATAATCTGTTTGCCACCGGTTCTTTCTGTTTTGGGTGAATATTATACGGGTCGCCAATATCTATGGTAACTGCCATTCCTGTTTTTGGCACAGTTTGATAAACATTCAATTGCGCTTCGCGAAAATCTGCCCACGAACCGACAAAAGCAGGTTTATGCAAAGCCGCCAGTGTGCCGGCGTCCATATCAAGACGCGAATCTTTTTCCCCACGATGTTCAATAAAACCAGGCAATTGAACAAACAAAAACGGAAGTTCTTTTTGTTTAAATGAACTTCTCCAACTATTAATTAAAGCCGGGAACAGCACTTCAAATTCGGGTCCACGGCCAGAGTTATATTCTCCCTGATAATATAAAACACCACGGATGGTATACGGACTTAGTGGAGAAATAGTTCCGTTATACCATTTTGTTGTCATCTTCAACGCGCTATTCATCAGGTTCTTCAATACCGGTGATGATGTTATGGATGCTTCATCCACCCATGCCTCCGCGGGGACAATAGCAACCGCAGTAATCATCCCCACCGGCACTTTGCCATCAAAGTGACTATACAATTTCTCCGCGAAAAATCCACTGACCGCAGAGTATCCACCACCAGGTTTCTGCCATTGCGCGTCTCTTGTCAGGTCTTTTGCCGGTGCTACAGATTGCATTTCCTGACCCGGCAGATTAACAACTCGAATATTTGCGCAGGCATCAAGACGTTTAAAACCATCCGCGCCACCATCGGCACTGCTTAACCCCATCATCATATTTGACTGACCGGCGGTAAACCATACTTCACCAACCAATACATCGTGTATCGTCAATGGCTTATCCGGTTGCTTGTCTGTTTTTACAGTAATATCCTGCCCGACCAGGTTTGCCTTCATGGCCGGCAATACCGCCATCCATTTACCATCCGCGTCAGCAACCGCGCGCACAGTCTGTCCAGAGAAAATAACTTCAACATTATCACCAGCATCTGCCCACCCCCAAATATTCACCGGCAATTCGCGTTGAATAACCATGTGGTCGGCAAAAATTCGCGCCAAACGTAAAGGTTCCGCACCAGTTGTAATGCATAAAAGCAATATTATTAATAACCCGGATAGATATCTGCTCATTTTTGTCTCCTTAAAAACATTTTCATAATTATATCACGGAATTAACGCCATAACCTATTATATCTGCCATTCGCATATATCCTAAATCTCCGGGATGGATACCATCTATTGACGCCTCGTTATCAGTACCCAGCAATTCAGTACCAAACAGATAGGACAACCCGGTAATACCTTCACTGATAAGCTTTTCATATATTTGCCGGTATCGTCTACATTTTACAGCAATTTCTTCTTCTGATCCCGAAATAATCCAACTATTGGTGCGTGGGAAATCTTCCACCATAATAATTTTTGCGTCTGGACGTAATTCACGCAATCTTCTGACAAACTTTTCTGACCGTTCATTCACCAATGTTAAATCCATATTTGGTAAGGGATCAAGTATATATATTCCCGCGTCAATTTCCGCCATTAATTCAGCAAGTTCTATCTCCATCCTTGCATTGCCGGAAAACCCAAGATTTATGACCGGCAAATTACAACGCCGTCCGATAATAGAAGGATAAACCAACCCGGCATGTGACGCGTATGCACCATGCACAATTGATGTCCCATAACAAACAATGGGCTTTACACACCGTGGCGGAATGGAATTGAAAATATTTTGTTCCGGCACACCTATCTCTATTTTAACAACCGGATTCCGCAACGGAAAATACAATCTATACGCACGTTCCGCGCCATCCAAACCGGTAATCATACAATATTCCTGCTCTTTATTTTCTAACCGATGTGTGGATGCGACCCAACGCCAGGTACCGCGGTCATCACCATACAAATCAAAACCGCTGTAACCTGCCACAGGGAAATTAGTCTCACCCAGCATATCATCACGCAACACCCAGTGAAGGTGAATCTGCCTGGCGTCAGAAGAGAAATTAACGCACATCCCCGTTGCTGACCTACTGAGATTCCATACTGATTCCGGCACTATCCCCTGTGCTTTAACCGGCAACCGGTCATACGGCGATACAGTATCAGACCATCCCTGCCCTTCCACACCGATATCAAGTGCATCAAACCATTTTAATTTAATTTCATTTTCAGACATAATTTTTCACCTTTAACAGGATTTTCGTTTTATTTCTTACTTATTAAATCTCGTGTCTTCCCTGATATATTAGCGGATGGATTATGCCGATTGCGTTTATTGCCGCCTGTAAATCCGCCGGCAAAAAACCTTTTTCTGCAGAAGTAACATTCTGTTGAATATCAGATATCTGATTAAAGCCTAAAACCACTGAATGCTGGCGTTTTTCACTAAGTTGCCAACGCAATGTAAGTTCCGCCAAGGGCAAACCGCTTTCTTTCTGTATATCAAGATATGCGAAATACGCGTTATAAAACTTATCATCCATCCATGTCGGTCTTGTGTTTTGCCATTGCGTCTGCGGTGTCGCCAACCATCCTTTCATGAATGACGCACCATTTACAATACCAATATTTTGCTGTTCGGTAACCGGTAATAAATATTCCGCCGCATTATGATATATCGGATTATAC
>Ga0194053_10000915_pt1 | contig 20407 bp, 18 predicted proteins | sample SepL228m_MetaG_FD_161684 | JGI IMG/M metagenome (GOLD analysis project Ga0194053, IMG submission 161684) | Anoxic zone freshwater microbial communities from boreal shield lake in IISD Experimental Lakes Area, Ontario, Canada - Sep2016-L227-8m | ecosystem: Environmental > Aquatic > Freshwater >... | reverse complement strand
TCTTTTATGGGGAACCTTGAAGTCCCTTTCCGCACTACTCGTTTGCGGGGTTCACTCCCAATCCGACGGGCGCAAGGACGCGGTGGCATCTGTGGCTAAACATGCCGCTCCAAAAGGAGCTTTTTGCCACGTCGCGCTTGCCTCGCCGCCGGGTGCAAGGTGCTTATAAGCAGCGGCGACACCGCTTTTGGGCTGCGGACGCGCGTTACAAAGCGGCGTGGCGCTTCGCTTCCCGCCGCACTCCAAAAATGCCGGGCACCCAAGGTGAGACGGCAGGAAATCGGTGCTATTCCGTGATGGGTCAGTGGTGTTGACTCGCGCTTAGCGGGCGGTAGAGGCGCGCTCGGGCTTCGGGTTCGCGCAAGAGCACTGCCTGCAGAAAACGGAAGCTGTCGGACAGGTAGCCCTCATATCCGGCTGGCTTGCCGTCCCAGGTGGTCCAGTCGATTCCCTTTGGATACTCGTTTACCGCACCGTTCTGAAATCCGCCCTGGGCTTGCCTCGATAGCATGGCGCGCAATACTTGGTCGGCCGGTCCCCGCTCATCCAGGACGTAGTGCGCGGCGAGGAAATGGAGCACCTGCCCCGCAGTGATGCCGCCGTTCATATAGTAGCCGAACGTGTCAGTCCCGTCTTCGCGTTGTGGACACCCGGCGGCGTCTGGCAAAAGGTAATCTTCGCGGCGGACCGGCACCAGCATCGGCGGCACTCCCAGATCAAAACGCGTGAACCCCACTTGCTGCATTTTGCGCCGGAGCCGTTCCAGAATTTCATGGCCGGTCGCGGGTTCGACCAGTCCATACTCGATTGCGAGGCCGTTTACGACCGGAGAGGCGTAATCATGCAGCGCGCCATCAGCGCTTTTCCACCAGGCCAGCCATCCGGTTTGCGGGTTGAACAGGGTCGGGAAGTAGGCGGCTTTGAGATGGTCGGCGAGGCGGGTATAGCGGGTTTGCTGCTGACCACGGTTCAACCGGCTCTCCAAGTCTGCCAGGCAGCGCCACGCGCGGTAGATGAGGGCATTGCTGTAGGCATCTTTGTGACCGCAGTTTAAGGCATCCCACCAGGCGCACGAGCGGGCTGGCTCTCGGAGGGTGCCGGCATTGCCGCTTTGGACGGCTTCAACCAGTCCGTCCCCGTCCACATCGCGCCGGGCCAGGAAGTCGGCGATGCATTCCAGCCGCTCGATGCGGCGGGCGAGCCATGCCCGGTCGCCCGTTGCTTCCACATAATCCCAGGCCGCAATCAGCGGTCCGGCGTTGGCATCGAGGAAATGGGTCTTGTCCCAGTAGCAAATCATTTCACCGGTCGGCAGCATCTTCTGATCGAGCCACCAATCCAAGGTGCGGCAGACAAGGTCCATGACGGAAATACCCGGGGCCAGTTTTGGCGTCCAAAATGCCTGGTCGGCATAGAACCAAAGTGAGCAACTGGCGGGGTCGCTGATGACGTTGTTGGCGAGCATGCCGGCCGGCGCGCTGAATGGATTACCCGCATCCCCCCATCGGGCCGTCGCCTGAAAGCAGTCAAACCAGCCTCGTCGTGCTGCCGGCCATAGCGTCTGGTCGCGCATTCCGCGCGGCGCAGGCAGTCGCACAGGGCTCAGAGAGAGCCGACAAGACTGGCCGGCGCCCAACCTCGGCAGTTCGACGATCAAATCAACCGCGTGCTGCGCGCGGCTGCCATCCAAACGAGCTTTCAACCCGGGGCCACCTGCGCGCGTCAGCAGCATCTGACCAAAGTCCGGCGCGCTGACAATGGCAGGCAAACGCAATGAGCCATCCGGATCCCATCGGCTGGGCAAAACTGTCGTCGGCGTTACTTTGGGATCGAAGGGGAAAACCAACTCAACACGCTCGAGCAATCTCCAACCTTCACCGCGACCAAAGAAACTGAGTTCGAGATGGTCCCGAGCCGGCTGCACATCCCACAGCAACTCTGCGTTAGATGTGACCGTCAGCCGGTAGCGCATCCCGCCGCGGCCCATGCTCTCGCGCTGCGTCGGAAAATTAGTGGCGTATTGCCATTTGCCGTCCACCAGAATCCGCAGGGTGACGCCCGAACCCTGGCGCAACAGGTTTGTCCCGGCTCGATTGCCACCTTCTGTGTCCCAGGACAACAACGAAATTCGGGCATGAGCCGGGTCGATCTCGGTTCGGACGACTGCCGCGTGGTCCTTGGATGACGAAACCCCGAGATGGCTCGCTGAATTCCGCATACTCTGCTTGTCCTCGGCCAGCGTGGACCAGGAGAATATCCCAATCAACCAGAGTGAGTTAAGCAGGAGCTTGGAGAATGCATTCATGTTCGTGCCGGTCGAAGGGTCGCTTGGAATGGAGCGGGTGTCATCAGGCAAATCCTCTCAGCCCGAGTGGGCTTCCATGCCCGCGCACGAGCAAATCAGGTTCCGGTCGCCATACACATTGTCGATGCGGCCCACCGCGGGCCAGAACTTATAGTCGCGCTGCTCTTTGGCGGGGAAGCAGGCCTGTTCGCGGGGATAGGGGTGTTTCCACGGTTCGGTCACGAGCATGTCGGCCGTGTGCGGGGCATTTTTCAGCAGATTATTCTGCTTGTCAGACTGCCCGGTTTCGATGGCCGCCACCTCGGCGTGGATGCTGATCAGCGCGTCGCAGAAGCGATCGAGTTCTTCCTTCGATTCGCTTTCCGTCGGCTCGACCATCATCGTGCCGGGCACAGGCCAGGAAATCGTCGGGGCGTGAAAGCCGTAATCCATCAAGCGTTTGGCGACATCTTCGACGGTGACGCTCTTGAACTGGCGCAGGTCCAGGATGCACTCGTGAGCAACCAGATTGCCGTGGCCGCGGTAGAGCACAGGAAAATAAGGATCGAGCCGCCGGGCGATGTAATTCGCGTTAAGGATGGCATACTGGGTTGCCTCTTTCAGGCCGGTGGCACCCATAGCGGCGATATAGACCCAGGGAATCGTGAGAATGCTCGCGCTACCCCACGGCGCGGCGGAGACGGCGCCCACCGGCTTTTCGCCGCCGAGATTCACCACCAGATGACCGGGCAGAAATTTCACCAGGTGTTCTGCTACGCCGATGGGCCCCACGCCCGGGCCACCCCCGCCGTGCGGGATGCAGAAGGTCTTGTGCAAATTCAAATGACACACATCCGCCCCGATGTCGCCCGGCCGGCAAAGGCCGACTTGCGCATTCAGGTTCGCCCCGTCCATATAGACCTGTCCGCCGTTGGCATGAACGATGCCGCAGATTTCCTTGATCGTTTCCTCGAAGACGCCGTGTGTCGATGGATAGGTCACCATCAACGCCGCCAGGTCGTTCCGATGAGCCTCGGCTTTGGCCCGCAGGTCGGCGACATCAATGTTGCCCACTTTATCACAGGCCACCGCTACGACTTTCAGCCCGGCCATGACCGCGCTGGCAGGATTAGTTCCGTGCGCCGAGGTCGGGATGAGGCAGATGTTGCGGTGCCCTTCGCAGCGATTGGTGTGATACGCGCGAATAACAAGCAAGCCGGCGTATTCACCTTGCGACCCGGCATTGGGCTGAAGTGAAATGCCGGCGAAGCCCGTAATCTCTCCGAGCCAATCCTCCAACTGTTGGAACACGATTTGGCAGCCGCGCGTCTGGCGGAGCGGGGCGAAAGGATGCAGGCGGTTAAACTCAGGCCATGTTACCGGGAACATTTCCGAGGCCGCGTTGAGCTTCATCGTGCATGAGCCGAGTGGGATCATCGAAGTCGTCAGCGACAGGTCGCGCGACTCCAACCGCTTCAGGTAGCGCAGCATCGCCGTCTCCGAGTGATAACGATTGAACACCGGATGCGTCAGATATTGGGTCGTCCGCGCAAAGGGGGCGGGATAGCTCGCGTCCAGTTCCTTCGCCAGCGCGGCGGAGGTGAAGTCAGGAACCTGATCGTTGTTAAAGGCGCGCCAAATGTCCAACAGGTCGCCTTCGCCCGTTGTTTCGTCGAGCGAAATACCGAAGGTCTGCTCGTCGATAACGCGGAAATTCATCCGCCGGGCTTCAGCGACCTTCAAAATATCCCCAGCAGATTTGTCGCCGAGGCCAATGCGGATCGTGTCAAAGAATTGTTGCGGCGTCACCTGATACCCGAGCCGCACCAATCCCCGGGCCAGGATTTGAGCGAGCAAATGGATGCGCTCGGCGATCTTCTGCAGGCCTCGCGGCCCGTGATAGCAGGCGTACATGGATGCCATGCTGGCCAGCAATGCCTGGGCCGTGCAGATGTTGCTGGTGGCCTTCTCGCGGCGAATGTGTTGCTCGCGGGTCTGGAGCGCCAACCGCAAGGCCGGGCGGCCACGGGAATCTTTCGAGATGCCCACGATGCGGCCAGGGGCGTGACGTTTGAAATCGTCGCGGGTGGCAAAGTAGGCGGCGTGTGGTCCACCGTAGCCGAGCGGGACGCCAAAACGCTGTGCGCTGCCAATGGCTATGTCCGCGCCGAATTCCCCCGGCGGGCGGAGCAGCGTGAGACTCAGCAAGTCGGCCGCCACTGCCACGAGCGCGCCCGCCTCATGCGCCTGCTGCACGAAACCTGTGTAATCATTAACTTCGCCGTGGGTATCTGGATACTGGACCAGCGCGCCGAAAACCTGCTCGTTAAAGCGGAAGGTTTCGTGATCGCTCACCACGACTTGGATGCCCAGTGCACTGGCTCGGGTCTTCACCACGTCGATTGTTTGTGGATGGCATCTGGCCGACACGAAGAAGGTGTTTCTCGTCTCTTTAAGCCCGTGGCACAGGGTCATGGCTTCGGCAGCCGCGGTGGCCTCATCGAGCAACGACGCGTTGGCCACATCCAGCCCCGTCAAATCAATGACCATCGTTTGGAAATTCAGCAGCGCTTCGAGCCGGCCCTGGGCAATCTCAGCCTGGTAGGGAGTGTAGGGCGTGTACCACCCCGGGTTTTCCAATAGGCTACGCTGGATCACGGCGGGAGTGAGACAGTCATAATAGCCCATCCCGATGTACGAGCGGAACACCTGGTTTTGAGATGCGATTCCCTTCAATGCCGCCAAAACTTCGTGCTCGCTGCGACTGGCTGGAAGTTGCAGCGGACGGTCCAGCCGGATTTGTGACGGGACCGCCTCCCCGGTCAGCGCATCAAGGCTCGGATAGCCGAGCAAGTCGAGCATTTGCCTGGTTTCTTCAGCGTTGGGGCCGATGTGGCGGCGGCAAAACTGGTCGGGATGCGAAAGACAAGGGGTGGCCTCCGTGCCCGATACGGCAGAAATCGGGTCTCGCGGCTTGCTCAAATCTTTATTTAACGTTTCCAGCTCAGGCATCCGTGGAAAGTACGGGGCATCGTTGGCAAATCAAGTTTGTTTGCGCCAGGATAAAACGTAGCCGCCGACGGCAGTCGGCGCTAATCTCAGTAAATTCGAGAAAGTGCGCCGACTGCCGTCAGCGGCTACTACAAGACCAAGACCGACGTTGAACTGGAGCAGGTCGCCGAAGCGATTCGCAAACATTTCCCCAAACGGCGGCTGGGCTTGGCGCTTGATATTGAGGGCATTCTCGAGGACATGGGGCTGCTCCACACCGGCCCATTGGTGATAAGCTAATCTCGTTGACAGATGCGTGTCTGGTGCGGTGCGCGGATCTACAGTCGGGCAGTCAGGTTTTCAACTGGATGAAGACTTCCGCATCTACCGCCGTCATCGAAACAAGATGATCGCCGTATTGATGCCCGGAGACTGAACCGCGCCTATCCGGTTGCTTCCCAAAGACGAAAATACTGGAATCAGCCTCGTCACAAACAAAGGAAAACACGTATGCAAAATCCCTGTTTGGGAAGCAACCGGATAGGCAAGGACTGAACCACAGGGGAAACGCGGTGCTGAGCCGACCCAGCCGTCACCCGAAACTTATTGCCCATCACGCCACCACAGGATTACACTTGGGCAACCGAACGCGCATAAGAACGAAAATGTCTCAACCGACCGAGTCAAACGGCCACGCGCCAACCAGACTCTTTCACTCCACGGAGAAGGGAAAGATTTTCCTGGGCGACTCGCTGTCCCTCTTCCGCGACAAAATCCAGACAACATCCGTTGACCTCATCATGACCAGCCCCCCTTTCGGGCTCGTCAGAAAAAAGGACTACGGCAACGTTGACGCCCACGACTACGTCAACTGGTTCAAACCCTTTGGGGCGGCATTCCACTCCGCCCTAAAACCGGCTGGCTCACTGGTAATTGACATCGGCGGCGCTTGGATCTCCGGTCAGCCGACGCGCAGCCTGTACCACTACGATCTGCTGATCATGCTTTGCCGCGAATTCGGCTTCCACCTTGCGCAGGAATTCTTTTGGTGGAACCCGGCCCGCCTACCCACCCCCGCTGAGTGGGTCACCGTTCGCCGTATACGCGTCAAAGACGCCGTCAACTGCATCTGGTGGCTCTCGCCCACCCCCTGGCCCAAGGCGAGCAACAGACGTGTGCTCCAACCCTACTCCGACAGCATGAAAGTTCTGCTGGAAAAGGGCTACAAGCCAATGCTTCGTCCGTCCGGCCATGATATTTCCAAGCAATTTGGCACGGACAACGGAGCCGCCATCCCGCCAAACCTCATCGCCCTCGCGCACACCGAGAGCAACTCGGCATACATCCGTTACTGCAAAGACAAGGGCATCGCCCCGCATCCGGCGCGATTCCCAACCGATATTCCTGAGTTCTTCATTCGCATGTTGACCGACAGGGAAGACCTGGTCGTTGACCCGTTCGCTGGCAGCTGCGCAACCGGCGAAGCTGCCGAGAGAACTGACCGAAACTGGCTCTGCTGCGAGCTCGTCGAGGAATATATTGCTGGCGCGATCGGACGATTCCAAGAGAAGGCCCACGTCAACGGCAACGTCAATGGCAACGGAAAATCCGACAAGCCCGCCAAGAGTCAGGAAGACTCCTCCTACCGGATCTACAAACCGGGTACTATGTGGAAAACCGCCGACCATGAACCTCTAGCAGCCGATGGCGGTGCCAAACGGCAGCCTGCCAAGCCCAGGGCCGCCATCCTCCCGCCAGTCACAAATTACCCGCCCCACTCGCGTTCCTCTCAGATGGCCCTTTTGGAGGAACACAAGAACCGCCGCTCCGCCAACGGAACCGCAAAGCGAACCCTCGCCACCAAACAGAAACAACATGGATAACGCCACCCCCGGCGACAGCACGGCCAAGCACATCAAGAGCGCCCTGCCTTTCGGCAGCGAGTTCTCCCCATCCCAAATTGACCTGGCAACTGTCCTGCAGTTCGCCCACAATCATGGCGGCCAAGCTCCACAGTGAGTTGGCCCGCCACATTCTGCTGAATCTCCACGGCATGACCGTCGTGCAGTGCGTCCAGGATATCGTCGCCGCCGGCGAAGACGTTGACCTGACAAAACTCCGCGAGTGGCTCGATGAGCGCGGCGTCCACTTCCCGCGCGGCGGCAAGCACCCCAGCATGATGCGCCTCTGGCTCGAAAAAGCTGGGGTCTTCACCAGCCGATGGCTCGTGTCCGATGCTCGCCTCAAAGAGTTAATCGGCGCAGCAACGAAAGACTTCGACGCCCTGGCATCTCTCACCGCAGCCCAAAAAGTCTATCTTCGCACGCTGGCCAACATGGGCGGCCCTGGCCCGTACGCCTCCAACGAAGTTGAAAAGCTCGCCACCGCCACCTATGGCCTGAAATTCAACGAGAAGAACCTGCCCAAGCAGGTGCTCTACCCGCTTGAACAGGCCAGCTACATCAAACTTGAGCGCGGCACAAAAATCCTGGGTCGGGGCGCAAAACCATTCTCGGTTTCCCCCACAGCCAAGCTGGTCAAAGATGTCATCTGTCCCCTTCTGGAGCAGTTAGAGAAACAGACCGAATCCGATCTCCGCGTTCTACTCCGCAAACCGCTAGCCGACATCCTCTCGGACCTTACCGCCAAGGATAAACATGTGCGCGGCCTCGCCCTCGAAGCCCTTGCCTTCAAGCTTATGCGCCTGCTGGACATGACCTATATCGCCACCCGACTGCGCGGCACGGCCACTGGCGGAGCGGAGGTGGACCTTATTTTCGAATCCAGCCGGTTGGTATTTTCCCGCTGGCAGGTCCAGTGCAAGAACACCACCAACGTTTCTCTTGATGACGTCGCCATAGAAGTCGGCCTGAACTACATGCTGAAAAGCAACGTCATCGTTATGGTTGGCACCGGCGAAATCGGCCCAGCCGCTCGCAAGTACGCCAACAAGGTGATGACGGATTCCAACCTCTGCATGGTCCTCCTCAACGGCAAGGACATCACCGCCATCGAGCAAAATCCTTCCGCTATCGTGGACGTGTTCAACCGTGATGCTGCCCACGCCATGAGGCTCAAGGCCCTAGACCTTGAGTAGCGCGGCGGCTTGCCAAGCAACTGGAGGTGGCCATTTGCTTTTAGAGTGAAATCGGGCACTCCTGCTCCAGTGGCATCCCGGCCTTGACGCAACGTTCCAGCGTGGCGCGCGGACTTGCGCACCCTGCCTCACCGGTGCCGGTTTCGGCCAATGTCCCTGAGAAACCGCGCCTTGCGATGCTCTGCCGCTTGACCCGCGGGGACAAAGCGGTAAGCTCCCACCACAATGCCTAACAAGATTATCATCAAACCAGCCAAGTCCGCTCCCGCGGTCGGACCCTACAACCACGCCGTGCGCATCGGCGACTTGCTTTTCTGCGCTGGACAAATTCCCCTTGATCCCGCCACGGGCAACCTGGTCTTGGGCGACATCAAGGCACAGACCGAGCGTGTCCTCGATAACGTCAAGACCATCCTCGATGACCAGAATCTCACGTTCGCCAATGTCGTCAAAAGCACCGTCTTCCTCACCAACCTGGCGGATTTTGGCGGGATGAACGAAGTCTATGCCAAATACTTCACAGCGGACTTTCCGGCGCGCTCCACTGTCCAAGTCGCAGGGCTGCCAAAAGGCGCCCATGTCGAGATCGAAGTCATTGCGCATTTCTGAGGCCAGAAGGCCCCAACCATGCCTGAGAATCAGAGAATCCTGGCGCGAGAAACTGGCTGACAGCAAAGCTTGCCCTCGCAGACATGACGGACGCCCACAGCACCGAAACCGGAAGATGCGCACCGCCCGGGAATGAAGGCGGGAATGGTTTCCCGGCGACCAGGAGCCCGGAAAGCCGCCTGAATAGCTTTCAAAAAACGATGCTCCAATGGAACGACTTGCACCCCTACAATGCCGTCCATGCAGTCCGGATTCCCGAAGCGCTCAATTGCGAGCGCCTGAATGACGCCATCAGCGGCACGCTGGAAAGTCATGGACTCACCGGCCTGAAGTTGGACCGGAAGAAGGGGACTTTTTGCTACCAAGGCGGTCGGGCGATGTGCGACATCCAAGTTATTTCCGGCGAAGCGAACTCGCAGGACACGATCTGTCGCGAGGTTGAACGCCTGCTCAACACTGATTTCGCTGTGGGAGATTGCTTCAATCCTTTCCGGTTCTTCGTTGCGCCCGAGACCGAGTCAGCTTGCTGGCTCGGTCTCGCCTACTTCCACCCGGTCGCCGACGGGCACTCCATGGTGCTTCTGTTGCAGGACATTGTCCGCAGCTACCGGGAACGGCAACGGCCAAGCCATTGCAGTCCGTTGAACCTTTATCCCGCCGCCGGCGGCCTGCTGCGCCATCCCAGGCTGCTGGCAAAAAAGCTGCTTGCGCTCCCGGCGCAAACACGGAATTTACGGTGCTCGTGCCGCCCGGTGTTCCTGGATGCGCAGAACTGCCACAACGGGGTCTCCTGGTTTTCTCTGAAACCGGAGGCGCTGGGGTCGTTGTTGGAAGCCGGACAAGCCTGGGAAGTAACGGTGAACGACCTGTTTCTCGCGCTGTTGATGAAAGCCGTCTCGCCGCTCGCATCCGGGCGAACGGGGGCCGCAAGGCGAAGAAAGATTTCTGTGGGGAGCATTGTCAATCTCCGGAACGACCTCGAATTGGATAGCGGGCGGAACTTCGGGCTTTTCCTTGGTTCCTTCGTTGTTACCCACGAAGTGCCGGACGAGATGACCCTGCCGGAGTTGGCCAAAGAAATACGTCGCCAGACCCTGGCGCTTAAGAACGACCGGCTCTACATGGCATCTTCGCTGGACCTGGCGCTGGGCCGGCTGGCAGTGTCTTTCTTCTCGGCGGAGCGGAGAATGAAATTCTATCAAAAGCACTATCCCCTATGGGGAGGCGTAACCAACATGAACCTCAACACACTTTGGCCACAGCGGGACGGCGAAGATCCCGTCAATTACTTGCGGGCCGTTTCCACGGGGCCGGCTACGCCCCTGGTGCTCTCCGTGACGACCATCGGAAAGGTGGTGAACATCGCGCTCACCCACCGCTCAACTGTTTTCCCAGCATCAGCCGTCGCCCAAATCCGCCATTATCTGGTGGACACCCTCACACATCTGCAAGCATATGTATGAAACCAAAATTACGAATCCTCTTGTTGCTCGGGACAGCTTTCCTGGTTCCCGGCTGCGCCACCTACATGCGGAGTGGCCTCAGCCCGGACCGCGCTGAGCAGGTTGAGAAACGCTGCATTCGCCGCGATTATGCTCCTGCTCACGAAATCGAGGAGAAGATCCTGGCCCTCGACGCCACAAACGTGACCGAAAAGGATATCCGGGAAGCGCTGGCGCAGGCGCCGGCTCCCAGAATCATCAACATTCATGGAGGTATCTATCCCGTCCACGGGCGACTCATTTCATTTTCCGAATTCCTGATCGGGATGGGCTATCCGGAAGCCAGCATCCGCAACCCGGGAGATGGCACCTACACTTTCAGTTGCTATGAGAGCAGCCGCATGATCGCTGGCATGATCGCCTGGTACTACGAAAAGGAAGGACTGCGCCCCCTGATGGTCGGGCACAGCCAGGGCGGAATGCAGGTGGTGAAGGTGCTCGACCTTCTCGCGGGACCACCCACAGAAAGACTCCCGGTCTGGAATCCATTAACCTGGAAGAATGAACAGCGATACGAAATCACCGATCCCCTGACGGGCAAAAGCCGCCCGGTTGTCGGTCTCCAGCTTCCCTATGCAACCTCAATGGGAGCGGGTGGTTTGACAAGGATTCTGCCCAATCAATGGGACATGAATTTCCGGCTCAGGACCATACCGGATTCAGTGGAGGAATTCACTGGCTTCTACAAGGGGATGGATCTTCTCGGCGGCGATTTCCTGGGGTACGGAGGGGCGAACCTGTTCAAAGCCGGCGGGACCGCGAAGGTGCGCAATATTGAACTGCCCGCCAAATGGAATCACAGAGCCGTTCCCGACACGAAACATTTATTGAAGAGCCAGGCGATCAAAGACCGTATCAACAGTTACCAGCCTCCAAAGCAGGCGCACATGGTTGTGGAGACCAAAGAGGAAGCGTTCGATCCGAATACCAGGTATGTTGCCTATGCCGAGGATGTTTGGTACAGCATCAAGAAACACTGGGTGCTCGAATTGCAGCGGTTCATCCGCGCCAGGAGGACCACACGACATGGAAACTGAAGAGTTTTGGCGCCGCGGCATCGCCTTTGGCTCCGGGTTCATCTATTGGACCGGGGTTTGGGTGCAGGCGAAGCGCGTCCGCCGGCACATAGGCAAGTCCCCAAACGTCAAACCTCGAGGCACCAAAGAGAAGTTGCTATGGGTCGGCTGGCTGATTGTGGTCCTGGCATGGCTCAGCCAGCCCTGGATTGCCGGGAGCGTCGCCAACAGTCCATTCTTGCGGCTAAACCCATCACTACAGAACCCCGCCACCCTGGTTCTTGGCATCACACTGACCGTGGCCGGTTACGCCGGGACGCTTTGGTGCTACGCCGCCATGGGCGACCGGTGGCGCATGGGAATCAACCGTCAGGAGAAAACTACCCTGGTCAGCCGCGGACCCTACCGTTTTGCGAGGCATCCCATTTATTTCTTCCAAATCATCATGCTGGGTGGCGTGGCATCGCTCCTTCCCACCCTCTTGTCCCTGGCAATCCTGGTGCTCCACCTGGTTTGTGCCCACGTCAAAGCCAGGGATGAGGAGAATTACCTGCTTTCGGTGCATGGCCAGGACTACCGCGATTACGCGTCTCGCACCGGAAGATTCTGGCCGAGAATGGCCCGGAAAACTCGCCGGGCTCGGTGATCGGTTGTGCGCCGGCTTGACTTGACCAGCGCTGCCGCTCTATCGTCTGCCGTCCCTGTTCCGGCAAGATGGAACGTTCTAACCTGCGCTGACCAGCAATCGGGTTGACGCCACGCCGGGTGGAAAAATACAGATCGTTTATGCCGAATACTCCGGAAGGAACCTAAGTCACGGACATGAGCAAATCGCTTGCGGGAAAAATCGCGTTTGTAACAGGAGCCGCCCGGGGCATCGGGCGGGCCATCGCGCTTAAACTGGCGGAAGCCGGCTGCGACGTAGCGGTCGCCTATCATAACAACCATGAAGCAGCCGAGGCGGTTTGCGGCAGCATCCGAGCCCTTGGCCAACGGGCCGAGGCGATCCAGATGGACGTCGGCGACCCCGAGATCGTTGCGGAAGCGTTCACGGCCTTCCGCCAGCGATTCGAGCACGTGGATATTGTTGTGAGCAACGCCGCAATCGGAGTGCTCAAACCAGCGCTCGACCTCACCCTCAAACATTGGCGGCGGTGCCTCGAAACTAATGCTCTTGCCCTGGCCGTCCTGGCGCAACAGGCCACGCCCCTCATGCGCGAAGGAGGACGAATCATTGCGATTTCAAGCCTGGGCGCCCAGCGGGCCATTCCGAATTATGCTTTCATTGGAGCTTCAAAGGCAGCTTTGGAATCGCTGGTTCGCAGCCTGGCCCAGGAACTGGGCCCGCGAGGCATTCGAGTGAACGCCGTGAGCGCGGGGGTGGTGGACACGGACGCTCTGAAGTATTTTCCGAACCGCGAACAGTTGCTGGCGGAGTACGCCCGCCGCACTCCAGCCGGCCCCACACTGACACCCGGCGATGTCGCCGGGGCAGTTTACTTGCTTTGTCTGCCGGAAGCAGCCATGATCACTGGCCATACACTCGTGGTTGACGGCGGTTACTGCATTTCCGGATGAGCATTCCAACATTGGTTGATTCTGGCTTGAGCGACGGCGTGGCGATCGTCACGGGCGGGAGCGGGGGCATTGGCCGTGCGATTGTCCAGGTTCTGGCAGACTGCGGCATGCAGGTAGTAATGACATACCATCAAAATGCCACTGCCGCCGCCGAAATCGTGGCCAAACACCCGGCAAACCGCGTGTGGGCGGAAGCCGTGGACGTGCGGGACGCGGCCGCGTGCGTCGCCCTCGCGGAGCGAGTGGTGGATCGTAGTGGACGCATTGATCTGCTCGTCAACAACGCCGGCGTGACACGAGATAACCCGCTCGCGGCCATGGAACCGGAAGATGTTAGCGTAGTGATCGAGACGAATGTTACCGGCACGTTGAATATGACGCGGGCGGTGGTCCCTTTCATGGTCTCCCAGCGGCGCGGAAAGATCATCAATATCAGTTCGGTTTCCGCAGAAAAAGGCGGCCGCGGTCAGACGAACTATGCGGCAAGCAAGGGAGCCATCAATGCGTTCACGAGGGCGCTCGCCGTCGAGTTGGCCCCGCGCAAGATCATGGTGAACGCGGTCGCGCCCGGCGTAATCGAAACGGAAATGTCCCGGCCATTGCGTGAGCGGGCCCCCGACGAAGTCCTTTCGAGGATCTTGTTGCGTCGCATCGGCCGCCCGGAGGAGGTCGCGTACGCGGTTTGGTTCTTAAGTTCGAAATACGCCGACTACATCACCGGGCAAATCCTCCACGTGGATGGCGGTTTCAAGATGGAATAAGAGACAATCACCAAAATGAACATTACAAGAGATGACATCATGACGATCTTTCCGAAGGTCGCAGAAACAATGGCGAGCGCTTTGGCTTGCGACAAAGAACGGGTAACGCTTGAAGCCTCGCTGATTGACGACCTGGGAGCGGAATCCATCGATTTCCTGGACATCGTTTTCCGGCTCGAACGGGCCTTCAAGGTGAAGATACCTCGAGGCAAGATTCTCGAGGAGGCCCGCGGCGACCTGTCCGAGTCTGAATTCGAGAAAGGCGGAGAGGTAACCGAAGCGGGCGCGGATCGGCTAAAATCGTTTTTGAGCGAGGTCTCACCGGAGCGGTTTAAAGCGCCCCTGAAAGTAGCGGATATTCCGCGCCTCTTCACGGTAGAGACCTTCTGCAAGGTTGTGATCCGGCAACAGCGCGCGGCGGTGCCTGCCATGTCCGTGCAGACGAGTTGATGCGCGGGGCTTTCCTGGCGTATATGGACGAACATTTTCGGGCATTCTCGTTTGTGGACCGGATCACCTCCCTCCCAACGAGATCGGTGATCCAGGGTGAGTATGTGGTCCCGGCCGATGTTCAGGCGTTTCCTGCTTCTCTGGTTGCCGAGGCTGTAGGACAACTGGCAGCCTGGGCGGCCATGGCCGTGACTGAATTCAAACGCCGGCCGGTCGCCGGCCTGGCGGAGAGGATCGAGTTGCTGGCGCCGGTGACTCCGGGGCAGATATTGGAACTGGGGGCCACCCTCGATAGCGTCGATGATGAAACCGTGGCGTATCACGGAACAGCTCATGCCGACGGCACACCCGTAATCCGCCTGCAGAATTGTCTTGGCCCCATGTTGGCACTCGAGGAATTCGATTCGCCGGACATGTTACGAAATCGGTTTGCGCTGCTTTGTGGCCCCGGAGCCGCGCCCGGGGCCTTCCAGGGCCTGCCCAGGATCGAGTTCGAACGAACGCCCTCGGACACCGGGCAGCGGGCGCGCGCCTCTCTGCGAGTTCCGAATTCTGCGGCTTTTTTCGCAGACCATTTTCCCCGCCATCCGGTCTTCCCGGGCAGCCTTTTGATGGATGCAAATCTTCGGCTCGTGGCCTCACTGGCCGCCGAGATCCCAACCCCGGCTGATAGTGGTGCCTGGCGCCTCGGGGAAGTGCTCGACGTGAAGCTTCGGACGTTCATCCCGCCCGGAGCAACATTGGAACTCGATGCGAATCTAAGTGAGCGCTCGAACGCTCGCGCCCTCGTGAGCATTGTAACCCGGAATGGCGGGAAATTGGTCGGCAGCGCCCGGGCAGTGCTTTCAACCACAAAATGCGAATGACAAACCGGCGAAGAATCGCGATCACTGGCATCGGCATGGTGACCCCGGTCGGGCGTGACGCCCCAACAACCTGGGCCAACTTGCTGGCGGGACGTAGCGGCGTTGATGCCATTCAAGGTTTCGATGCGCGAGGTTTCCCGGCCCGGATAGGCGCTGAGGTCAAGGACTGGAATGAGGATGACATCGCGTGCGACCGGAAGCTTCTGAAGTACGCCGCGCGCTCACACCGGTTCGCGCTGCTGGCAGCCGAGGAGGCGCTGTGCAATGCCGGCATACGTCCCGAACCTTCCACTGCCGACCGGTGGGGCTGCAGCATCGGCGCGGGGATGATGGGAATCAGCTTCCGCGAACTCGAGACGGTCCATGCCTGCTGCGCTGGAGATGGAAACTTCAATCCGGACAGTTTGCTGGATAGTCGCTTCCCCGCCGATCCGATCCGGTTCTGCCGCAGTCAGACCAATGCAGGCCTGGCATTGCTTACACGGCGGTTCGGCATCACGGGCTACGCCACCTCCGTGCATACAGCCTGCGCGTCCGGAGGCCAGGCACTGGGAACCGCCTTAAAGGTCATGCGACGCGGTCTGACGGATTACATGTTGGCTGGCGGATACGACTCGATGCTTAACCCCATCGGACTGTCGGCGTTTTGCCTCCTCGGGGCACTATCCACCGACAACGAAACCCCGGAACGAGCCAGTCGCCCGTTCGATGCCACTCGCAATGGCTTTGTCCTGGGTGAAGGCGCCGGTTTTCTGGTTTTGGAGGAATGGCAGCGGGCACGAGCGCGCGGAGCACCGATCTACGCAGAGTTGGCGGGCGACGGCAACTCTCTCAGCAGTTATCGGATCACAGATTCGAGCCCGTCGGGAGATGGCCCGATCCAATCGATGCGACAGGCCATCGCAGACGCGGGCATCACGCCCGAGACGGTGGACTACGTGAACGCTCACGGAACCTCCACGCTGATGAATGACCGCAGTGAATGCGCCGCCCTGCGCACAGTCATGGGGAACCACATCGAGCGCGTGCCAGTAAGTTCCACTAAGAGCTGCATGGGCCATTTGATTGCCGCAGCCGGCGCAGTGGAAGCCGGGGTGTGCGCCCTGGCCATCCGCGATGGCATTGCACCCGTGAATGCGAACCTGACCACCCCCGACCCGGAGTGCAACGTCAATATTGTGCGCGGGCAATCCCGCAGGACGCATATTCGCGCCGCGTTGTCCAATTCTCTCGGTTTCGGTGGATCGAATAGCTCCCTGGTTTTCCTGCACCCAAACGAGGTCGCCGGAGGCGAGCGTTGACCGGACGCCGGAGGTCGATGCCATGAGTTCAAGGACGCAAGTTGTTTTTAGTGGTGTGGGCGCCGTCTGCGGCGCCGGTCTGGGGGCGGAAATGATCTGGAAAGCGATTGAGGATGGGCGTTCGGCGATTCAACCCATCACTCAATGGGATGCCAGCCGCTGGCCGATCCGGGTCGCGGCCGAGGTCACCGGGGTGGAAGATCGGACGCTCGTGCCAGACCGTAAACTGCACAAGCTCATTTCGCGCACGGACCTTTTTGGACTCTACGCCGCGGGAACCGCAATCCATCAGTCCGGATTGCCCGATCATCGTGCCAGGTTGAACGCGAAGGCCGCTGATCTATTCAATGACCGAAGCGGGGTTTTTGCCGGCTCCGGCGGAGGAAATTACTCGAGTAACTACGACTTCTTCCCTGCGCTGACTGCCGCTCAAGGAGATCTCGGGGCATTCGGCCGCGAGGTGGCGGACACCGTGAACCCGATGTGGCTGCTCCGTCACCTCCCGAACAACGTCGTGTGTCACGCAGGCATCCAGCATAACTTCAAGGGCACAAACGCCTGCATCACCAATCAATGCGTGGGCGGAGCGATGGCAGTCCGCGAGGCCGCAGCAGCGATTCAGGCCGGTGAAGCAGACCGAGCCGTGGCAATCGGTCACGATGCCCCGATTGAGCCCGAAACGGTGTTCGACTACCACCGACTCGGTTTGCTGGGGACTGAAGCACTGCGCCCGTTCGACCAGGACAGAAATGGCACCATCTTCGGTGAAGGCGCGGCCGCTGTCCTGTTGGAAACGGCGGCGGACGCACAAGCAAGGCATGCCCCGATTCTGGGCGAATTCCTCGGCTCCGGCTGCACGTGTGAAGGAACCGGCATCCTGGCGGTTCGACCCGACGGGGACGGCTTAAGTCGCGCGATCGAAATGGCGCTGGAGGATGCCGCCGTGCCACATGAAGCAGTCGGCATGATCGTCGCACATGGGAACGGCACGCAGACTTCTGATGCATCCGAGGTGAACGCCATCAAACGGGTGTTCGGAAATGCCCCGCCTCCGATCACCGGGTTCAAGTGGGCGGTTGGTCATTTGATTGCAGCCTCCGGAATCCTCGACATGGTACTCGCGTTGAACGCGCTAAACCAGCAGGTCGTGCCAGGCATCGCTACGTTAGTCCGCCTCGATCAGCAGTTCGCCCCGTTTCCAGTCGCTCGAGAACCCCAAAGTCCACGCAGCGACATCGCGCTGGTGCTCTGCCGGGGGTTCGGAGGCATGAACGTGGCACTGGTGGTGCGAGGAACCCGTGCGATACCCCAGGGATGAACCCCAGCGCTTCGCCCAATTCCCGCTGTGGTCTCGACGTGGTCGAACTTGCCCGCATGGAACGGATGCTTGCGGAGCTGGAGCCTGGAGAACTCAGGCGGCTCTTCACCGAACGCGAACTCGAACAGGCGGGAGACGGACCGGGTCGCGTGGCCGGTCTTGCCGCTCGATTTGCTGCCAAGGAAGCCTGCTGCAAATTGTTCCCTCGCGAGACCGCACTAGGCGGGATCGGGGTGGCGGACTTCGAGGTGGAGCAAACCGGAAGCGCAGCCCCGAAGGTGGCGGTTAGCGCCATTGCCCAAGCCGTGCTCGACCGCCACTTCATAGCCGGCATCGGCGTCTCGCTCACGCACACCAAGACTGCCGCTTGCGCCATCGCATGGGCAGACAGGAAACAAACCAGAGTTCCGTGGTCTGGGAAGGCGATCTACCACCTGTTCCCGTGGCGCAGAAGCATCGTGCTGGGAAACCTCAAGCGGGTTTTTGGCGATGTCCTGGCCGAGAGCGAAATCCGGCTCTTGGCTCAGGCGTATTATGCTCACCTCGTCCAATTCCCAGTCGAGTTTATCCGCCTGCCCTTGATGTCCGTGAAGCAGCGAAAGGCTTGGGTCACAGTCGAGAATATGGAAACAGCCGTCCGCGCCCACAATCAAGGCAAGGGTATTCTGCTGCTGACTGGCCATTTCGGAAACTGGGAGGCGGCCACGGTGGCAGGAATTGGCCAATTCCCCGAGTATTTTAATCTGTTCCATTTTTTGCGCCGCCCCTTGAAGCCACGCTGGTTCAACGAGTTCGTGACCCGCAGGTTCCGACGATCCGGATTCGGCTCGCTGGCGAGCTTGGGTTCTCTGGACGCCATTCTGAAGCTGCTGTCCGCAGGACAGATTATCGTCTTTGTGTTTGATCAACACGCCGGTGGCCGCGACGGAATCCCTGTGGAGTTTTTTGGCCATCCGGCCGGCACGTTCAAGAGTCTGGCAATTCTGGCTCTGACCACGGGAGCCCCAGTAATCCCTGCCTGCAGTTGGCGTGAGCCCGACGGCCGCCACGTGATACGCTTTGAAGACCCGCTGCCGCTTATAGAATGCGCAGACGTGAGCGAGGCAATTCGACAGAATACGAGAGCTTACAACCAGGCTCTCGAGCGCATGCTGCTCCGCCATCCCGAGCAGTGGATTTGGATGCACCGACGCTGGAAGCTCCGGTCCCCACAGCCGGCAACATGAACGCCCCTGCACTGCAAGGCATCGCCGGCAGATGCTGGGGGTCTCAAAATGGAATCCGGCTCTAACCGGCTGCTCCGGAGCCTGGTCTGTGCCAGCAGTTAAAGACGATCCGCAAATTTCTGCATTGCCCCTTCCTGCCTTTCAATCGATTCCACCAACTTGAACTGCGTGCGACAGCGGTCGAGGTTGTGGCCAGATCGGTGAATTCGGAAGTAAGTGTCGCCGCTGAGAAAGTCGGTCAGAAATCGAATGCCGATTTCAAACGTGATGAGCTTGCCAGAAAAGGCGATGTGAGCTTTCTCGGCCTTCGTGAGGAACTGGCCCGCGCTTGATAGATACCCTTCAGCCAATTTCTTGAACATCGGCATCTGCATCTTGACCTTGGAAAGATCCGGCTCGTCCTCAAGCGTCGGGCTTGTGGTGGTGCGAACCATATCGCCAAAGTCATACAGTGCGCAGCCGGGCATGACGGTGTCCAGATCCACAATGCACATCGCCTCGCCGGTGAGGACATCCATCATGACGTTGTTGAACTTCGTGTCATTATGCGTGATCCGCTCAGGAATCTTGCCCTTGGCCATGTCCCCCAGAATCACATCGACGAGCGATTCGCGCTTGAGGGCAAACTCGATTTCCGGTCTGGCATCTTTGGCACGATTGAAGTGGTCGCTTTGGATGGCCTGCTGCAGCGCGGCAAACCGCTTTCGGGTATTGTGAAACCCGGGGATGGTCTCGAACAGCCGATCGCCCGGGAGATCCACCAGCAAATGCTGGAATTCGCCGAAAGCACGGCCAGCCTGGTACGCCTGCTGCGGCGATTGCACCGCTTCGTAAGTCTCCACCCCTTCGACAAATACAAACGTCCGCCAAACTTCCTTGTCACCGTTCTGGTAAAAAGATTTGCCCTCACGCGTCGGGATGACAATTAACGAGCGGCGCGTAACGTCTCGGGAAGCGCGGGCTTCCAGCTTCTTCCGAATGTGCGTCGTGACGCGCATGACATTCTTCATCAACGCCGCCGAGTTCTTGAATACGTTGCGGTTGATCTTCTGGTGAATGTAGCGCACGCGCGTGCCACCCTGGTCGTAAGTGGCGGTATAGGTTTCGTTGATGTGACCGATCTTCAATGTCTCGGCGTGCAAAATCTCGCCGTAAATCTGAAACTTCTTCGAGATGTCCTGCAGTTGCTTTTCCTGATAAGCCATAAGTGTTTTATACCTCCCGAATAATGGCCATGTCTGCGACGGCTGACAATCCGTATTTGCTCCGAAGGCTCATCCGACAAGCTCCCAGCCTGAATTCAAGAAACCGTAGCCGCCGACGGTAGTCGGCGCTAATCTCCGTTAATTCGTGAAAGTGCGCCGACTCCCGTCTGCGGCTACAAATCTGCTGGCTCTCGATTCCGCCG
>Ga0194053_10000912_pt1 | contig 20487 bp, 12 predicted proteins | sample SepL228m_MetaG_FD_161684 | JGI IMG/M metagenome (GOLD analysis project Ga0194053, IMG submission 161684) | Anoxic zone freshwater microbial communities from boreal shield lake in IISD Experimental Lakes Area, Ontario, Canada - Sep2016-L227-8m | ecosystem: Environmental > Aquatic > Freshwater >... | reverse complement strand
GATTGCTTTGTTGCATGAATCCGCGTTTGTTGCATAAATGCAGTCGCCGCATGAAAATCAGACGCCCTCCAGTGCGTGTTCGATTCCACAGGCCTGACCTGAGTGGAGGAATGGTCGGCATCAGACGTGGGGCTGAAAATTCACAGCAAATCGAAGGAGTAAAATGACTCAAAAACCGCTGACAACCCACCAGAGTCCGGACATCTTGATTGTGGACGACATGCTGGAAAACCTTGAGCTGCTCTCCGAAATGCTCAAGGCAAACGGCTACAAGGTCCGCCCGGTCACGGGGGGGGTGCCGGCATTGCAGGCCGCGAAGAGCTCGCCGCCCGACTTGATCCTACTCGACATCAACATGCCGGACATGAATGGTTACGATGTTTGTCAGCGGCTGAAGGCGGACGTCGCGCTGAAGGGGATCCCGGTGATTTTCATCAGCGCTCTGGGTGACAGCGAGGACAAGGTCAAAGCGTTCCAGTGCGGCGGCGTGGATTACATCACCAAACCGTTTCGGATGGACGAGGTGCTGGCCCGTGTAAAGACCCACCTCCAGGTGAGGGGGCTGCAACGGGAGCTGGAGACGCACAACGCCCGCTTGGAAGAGACGGTGCGGGTCCGCACCCGCGAGATCACCGAGGCGAGGGACCAGCTCGCGGAGGCCAATCAGCGGCTCAGTATTCTGGACCAGGCCAAAAGCGATTTCCTCTCGATCATTTCCCACGAGCTCAGGACACCGCTCAACGGCTTGTTCGGCATCACCGACCTGATCATGGACGAATGCAGCTCGAATCCGACGGTGGAAGCGCTTTGCGATGACTTCAACCGTTGCCGCAATAAAATCCTGACCATCGTGACCGATTCCCTGCTGCTGACGCAAATCGACGTGAAGGCGGAGGCTCTCTCTCACGCGACGACATCGCCGGGTTCGGCGCTCGCTGAGGCCCGGGATCATTGCCTCGAATTTGCCAGGTCCAGCGGCGTCGAAATCGGCCCATGCCCCGTCTTGTCCGAAACGGTTGTCGGGGATGCGGAGCTGCTGACCAAGGCGTTTGAGGCGCTGTTGGAAACCGCCGTGAAATTTTCCAAGCCGGGCGGCGTGGTCGGTCTCTCCGCCGCAGCTTCGGAGTCCGGGGTATCGCTGGCGATCGAGGCCGCAGGCGTGGCGATCCCCGAGGACTTGCTGCCCAAGTTTTTTGATGTGCTGGCGATTGCGGAAGCGATTTTTCCTGGAGGCGATCTGGGGCTGCGGCCCGCAGTTGCCGAGCGGATCATCTCGCTGTTCGGCGGCTCGGTGAGCGTGGTCGACCTTGATCCGGCCGGCATCCGGCTGGATGTCCGCCTGAAATCATCCCGGTAAACGCGAGGTCTCGCATGACTTTCCGGCTCAACGACACCGCCAAACATCGCCTGCGGGTGGCGGCGGTGGCCATGGCCGTTCTTTTTGCCGGAGCTTGCGCGACGTGGTGGATCGTTTCGCGAGCCGACCGCGAGGCTCGCGCCAGCCTGCTGCTCGAAACCCGCCTGGTGGCGCAAGGGGTGAATGTCGAGCGCATCGCCGCCCTCTCCGGAACGGATGCGGACCTGTCCACCCCCGCATACCTGCAGCTCAAGGAACAGTTCGCGGCCACCCGTTCAAACTCCCCGCTCTGCAAGTTCGTTTATCTCCTCGGACGCAAACCCGACGGCGCGCTCTTTTTCTTCGTGGACAGCGAGCCGGCCGAATCCAAGGATTGCTCTCCGCCCGGACAGCTTTACGAGGAGGCGACGGAAGGCTTCTCTCGCGCCTTCGCCACAGGGACCGAGGTGGTCGAAGGCCCGGTCCGCGACCGGTGGGGGAATTGGGTTTCGGCCCTGGTCCCGATTTTTGGCCCGCAGACGCCCTTCGAGAAAAACGGCGGCAGGATCGTCGCCGCGTTCGGCATGGACATCGACGCCCGCGATTGGGTCCGGATGCTATTCCTTGCCGGGTTGCCGCCCTTTCTGCTCACGGTCGCGCTGGCTGCAGTCCTGCTGGCCGGCTCGAAGCTGGTCGAGCGGCATCCATGGAGTGACGGGCGACCGCCCCGCTCGACCAGGAACCAAGGCGTGGCGCTCGTCGCCGCCGCCGGGATCTCCCTGACCCTGTTCGCCGCATGGATGTTTCACGACCGCGAAACCCATGCCGACAAGGAGGCTTTCAGCCGGTTGGCGGCGAGCCGGACCCAGGCAATCACAGAAGACCTGCGCGACCTGCGTGACACCGCGTTGGAGGGGTTGGCCCACTTCTGCGAAACCAACCCTGCGGCGACCTCGGAGGAATTTCAACGCTACACCGCCTTCCTGACAAAAAACCCCGCCGTCCAAGCCTGGATGTGGATCCCGGTCGTGGCGGCGGCGGACAAATCGCGGTTCGAGGAGAACGCCCGCGTCGCAGGATGGAAGGATTTTCAATTCTGGCAGATGGACGGACAGGGGAAGCGGATGCCGGCCAGCGGGCGGGACTTCTACTACCCGGCCTTCCGAATGGCTCCGCAGGCGGGAAACGAAGGGGCCGTGGGCTTCGACACCGGCTCGGAGCCGAGACGCCGCGCCGCAATGGAAGCGGCCGCCCGCACACGGCTCCCCACCTGCACCGACCCCGTCACCCCAATGCTGGGAGAGGGCGGCCGGAGCGGGATGGTGATGTATCGCCCGGTCTTCAGCGTGGAAAATCCCGGCCGGCTGCTCGGCTTTGCCGCAGCCGTGCTGAGGATGGACGCGCTGCTGAGGAGCGACGATCCCGCCCCTTCGCTGCCCATGCAGCTTTTCCTCCTGCGCAAGGACGCGCCTCCCGAACTGCTCGCCTCCGTCGGCCCAACCGGCAGTTCTCTCGCAGCCGAACGCTCCGTCACGCGTCCGGTCTTTGCGTTCGGAAAAGTCTTTGCCGTCACCATCTACTCGGGACAGGAGTTCATGGTTCTATGGGGCCATCCGGGGCAGGCGGGCCTGCTGGCCCTCGTGGTCGGACTGCTGCTGACGCTTGCGCTTTCGATTCTGGCCGGAGTTCTCCTGCGCCGACGCGAGGAACTCCTGCGGCTGGTCACCGAGATGACCAAGAACCAGCTCATCGCCCAGCACGCCCGCGACCCGCTGCTGCTCGTGGATCTGGAAGGGAGGATTGTCGATGGCAACCGCGCCGCCGAGAAACTCTACGGCTACAGCCGCGCGGAACTGCTCAAGTTGCGGATCGGGGATTTGCGCGCGAACGAACCGCCGGAATCGGTGAGCCGCCAGATGCAGCAGGCGAGAAAACAGGGCATCCTTTTTGAGGCCACCCATATCCGCAAGGACGGAACCACCGTGCCGGTGGAGGTGAATTCCCAGAGCATCTTTTTCGAAGGGCAGGAAATGCTCCTCAGCGTGATCCGCGACATCACCGAGCGCAAGATCACGGAGGACAGGATCGCCCGCCTGACGCAGCTCTACGCGGGCCTTCTCCAATGCAATCACGATATCGTCCATTCGGATTCCCCCGAAGAGTTGTTCCCGAAAATCTGCCGGGCCGTGGTGCTATTGGGGGGCATGAAAATGGCGTGGGTCGGCCTTGTCGATGAGGGGACAGGGATGGTTCACCCTGTCGCCTCCTACGGCAACGGGACCGAGTATTTGGATGGCATCCGGATCTCGGTCAACGCGGACGAGCCCACCGGCCGGGGCCCGACAGGCACCGCAATCCGGGACAACGAACCGTTCTGGTGCCAGGATTTCCTGACCGATCCGACCACTGTTCCCTGGCGGGAATTGGGCACACGCTACGGCTGGGCATCCGACGCCGCCCTCCCTTTGTGCAGGAGAGGAAAACCGGTCGGGGCCCTGACCATCTACAGCGATGTCCTCAAGGCATTCGACGAAGATGTGGTCAGGCTCCTGGTGGCAGCGGCAAACGACATCAGCTTCGCCCTGGATAACTTTGCCGCCGAAGACGAGCGCAAGCGGGCGGAAAAGGCAGAACGGGAGAGCCAGGAGTGGCACAGGACCATTCTCCATGCAGCCATGGACGGGTTCTCCCTCGTCGATGAGCAGGGGCGGATCAAAGAAGTCAATGCGGCCTATTGCCGGATGACCGGATACAGCGAGCAGGAACTCCTGACCATGAGCGTCCCCGACCTCGAGGCCAACACGAGCAGCGAAGTCATCGCCTCCAACATCCGAAAAATCCTCGCGGAGGGCGAGAACCGCTTCGAGTCCCGGCAGCGGCGCAAAGACGGCAGCCTCTTCGATGTCGAGATCAGCGTCCAATACCGCCCTGCCGACCGGATGCTCGTGTCGTTTCTCCACGACATCACCGAGCGCAAGCGCGCGCAGAGGGAGATCGCCCAGACCAATGAAATGCTCGAAAAGAAAGTGGCCGAGCGCACCGAGGAACTGAAGCAAAGCAAGGATCAGCTCCAACTCCTGCTGGATTCCACGGCGGAGGCCATCTACGGCCTCGACAAGCAAGGGAACTGCACCTTCTGCAACCCGGCCTGCCTGCGCCTTCTCGGCTACTCGCGGGAAGACGAGCTGCTCGGGAATAACATGCACGCGCTGACCCACCACAAGCGCGCGGACGGCTCTTGCTATCCGGTCGAGGAGTGCCCGATTTTTCTGGCGTTCCGAAATGACGAAGGGACGCATGCTGATGACGAGGTCCTGTGGCGGGCGGACGGCACCAGCTTTCCCGTGGAATACTGGTCCTTCCCCCAACGCATCGACGGGGCCGTGGTCGGGGCGGTGGTCACGTTCGTCGACATCACGGAACGCAGGCGCGCGGAGGAGGCGCTGAGGGAGGCCGAGGAGGCGCTGCGCGAGAGCGTAGAGCGGATGGATTTCGCCTTCCAGGCCACCCAGGACGGCATCTGGGATTGGAATCTGGAGACGGACGAAGTCGTCTACTCCCCGCGATGGAAGTCGATGCTGGGATACCAGGACCCGGAGGTCGAACATCACGTCAGCGCGTGGAAGAGACTGTTGCATCCGGACGACCTGCAGCGGGCGATTCAGGTTGTGGAGGGCGTCCTGCACGGGGAGGCTGAATACGTGATGGAGTTCCGCATGCTCCACAAGGACGGGCATTACGTGGATGTTCTCTCTCGCGGAATTCCTGTCCGCAGGCGGCCGGATGGCCCGGTCACCAGGATCGTCGGCACTCACTTCGACCTCACCGAGCGCAGGCACGCGGAGCAAAAGCTGCGCGAGAGCGAAGAACAATACCGGATGCTGTTCGAGTCGTCGCGCGACGCGATCATCACCACGGATTCCACCGGTCGCTGCCTCGACTGCAACCAGGCGGCGGTGGAAATGTTTGGCTGCGCCGATAAAGCCGGGTTGATGGCCCTGGGCCCGGGCGGCCTGTCGCCGGAATTTCAGCCCGACGGCAGGAATTCGCGCGAGGCATTCGCGGAAGTCCTGTCGCAACTGGGCGACAAGGGGAGCCTGTTCGTGGAATGGCAGCACCGTCGGGCGGACGGCACGACCTTCCCGGCGGAAATTGCCCTCAGCGTTTTTCACCTGAAAGGCCGCCCTGTCCTCCATGGGCTGGTGCGCGACATCTCGCAGCGCAAGCTGCTCGCGGATGCGATCGACCGGCAACGGCACCATCTCCAGCAATTGCTCGACACCGCCCCGGTGGGCGTCGGCATCTCGGTCGATGGCATCGTCCGCTTCGCGAACCCCCGTATCGCCGAACTCGTCGATCTCGAGGTCGGGAAGCTGTCGGCCACCATCTACTGCGATATCCGTGATCGGGAACGCATGCTCGAATTGCTGGACCGGGAAGGGATCGTCCGGGACTGGGAGTTCAAGATGCGCGGGCCGAACGGAGAAACCCGGGATACAATGGGCACGTTTCTCAAAACCGAGTTCGAGGGCAGCCAAGGGATTCTCGCATGGCTGGTTGACATCGGCAAACTCAAGGCGGCGGAATCCGAAATGCGCGAGGCCAAGGAGCTGGCGGAGCAAGCCTCAAGGGCCAAGAGCACGTTCCTTGCGAACATGTCGCACGAAATCCGAACGCCGATGAACGCGATCCTCGGGTTCTCCCAGCTCCTGCTGCACGACTCCGGTTTGGCCGCATCCCAGAGAAAGCATTTGGAAACCATCAACCGGAGCGGCGAGCACCTCCTCACCCTGATCAACAACATTCTGGACATGTCGAAGATCGAAGCCGGGCGCGCCGAATTGAAGCTGGCCCCGTTCGATCTCTCGGCGCTGCTCCACGACCTGGAGACGATGTTCCGCATCCGCACGGATACCAAGGGTCTGCGGCTGGACGTGATCAAGGAGAACGGTTTGCCGCAGTGCTGCATCGCGGACAAGGGCAAGCTGCTGCAGGTGCTCATCAACCTGCTGGGGAACGCCGTGAAATTCACCAGCAAGGGAGGAATCATCCTGCGGGCGTCATTGGATCGTGGCGAACCGCGCAAGCTGGTCTTCGATGTGGAGGACACGGGGATCGGCATCCCGAAGGAAGCGGTCGGAACCCTCTTCCAGCCTTTCGTGCAGGTGCATGGCGAACACCAGCAGGTGGCAGGGCATGGGACGGGGCTCGGCCTGGCCATCAGCCGCGAGATCGCCCTCCTGATGGGCGGCGATATCAGCGTCACCAGCAAGGTCGGCAAGGGTTCGGTCTTCAGTTTTTCAATCCCCCTGGTCGAGGGAAAGATGCTCCTCGCGGAACGGGCGCCCCGGCTCCGCCGTGCTGCCGGCTTGAAACCCGGGCAGCCCGCCTGCCGCATATTGATCGTGGACGACATTGCGGACAACCAGTCCCTGCTCACCGAGATGCTCTCCCGAACCGGGTTTGAGACCCGCGCGGCGAATAACGGGAAAGCCGCTCTCGCCCTTTTCAAAAAATGGCACCCGCATCTCGTCATGATGGACATGCGGATGCCGTCCATGGGCGGGGTCGATGCCATCCGGCGGATCCGGGCCACGGGCTCGGGCTTCGAAGTCAAAATCATCAGCCTGACCGCGAACACGTTTGAAAACGTGCGCCGCGAGGCTCTGGATGCCGGCGCGGATGATTTCCTCGCAAAGCCGTTCCGGGAAGAGGATCTGTTCGAGAAAATCCGACTGCTGCTCGGTGTGGAGTATGAGTATGACGAAACGAATGCTGAGAAAGTTCCGGTGACTGCCGGGGTAACTCCGGCATCCACGCCGGAGGAACTGGCCTCGCTGCCTGCGGATCTGGTCGGGCAGATCCGGGAAGCCGCCGTCAACGCCGATTACGACCGCCTGCAGGAGTTGATCCGAGGGGTGGAAGACCAAAAACTCTCGCAAGCCTTGTCCGCCTTGGTCAACCGCTACAACTACCAGCAGTTATTGGATCTACTGGAGAGTGCATGACTTGGAAGTGACGCAAACTTCTGCGGCAGTGCAAGCTGACGAGATGATGAGCAATGCGATCCGCATGTCCAGCGGGCATGCGGATCGCCAAATGGTGCCCGCCGGAGGCGGAGTGCCTCCGGGGCGTCGCAGGCCAAGCCGGTTACGACTTGTAGCGCAACCGCTTCTTGTGGCGGTTTTCTTTCATGCGCTTGCGGCGCTTGTGCTTCGCGATCTTCGACTTTCTTTTCTTCTTTAATGAACCCATGGGATTGCGGGGATGCTAGTAGACAACTTTGTTGAGCGGATACTCGATGATCCCCTCTGCGCCGAGTGTTTTTAGTTTCGGAACAATTTCGCGGACGACTTTTTCTTCAATCACCGTCTCGATGGCGACCCATCCGGGTTGCGCCAGGGGCGAAACTGTAGGATTCCTCAATGCCGGGAGCGCCTCAAGCAAATTCTTCAGGCTTTTTTCAGGGAGGTTCATTTTGAGCCCGACGAGGTCCCGGGCCGCGAGCGCGCCGCGGAGGAGAAGGGCGAGGGTGTCGATCTTCTGGCGCTTCCAGGGATCGGCGGCTGCCCGGGGCGAGGCAAAGAGCGCCGGATACGATTCCATGAGCGTGTCCACGATCCGGAGTTTGTTGGCACGGAGCGAGGAGCCGGTCTCGGTGATATCGACAATCGCGTCCACGAGGTCCGGGACTTTGACCTCGGTCGCACCCCACGAGAATTCCACTTCGGCTTTGACTCCGGCGCGCTCGAAAAACCTGCGCGTGATGCCCACGGCTTCGGTGGCCACCCGCTTGCCTTCGAGGTCCTTCACCGTGCGGATCGGGGAATCCTCCGGAACGACGAGCACCCAGCGGGTCGGGTTCGAACTCACCTTGCTGTAGGCGAGGCTCGCGATCTCTTCGATCTTCGATTCGTTCTCCTCGACCCAATCGCGCCCGGTGATCCCGCAGTCCAGGTATCCGTGCTCGATGTAGCGGCTGATTTCCTGGGCGCGGAGCAGGCGGATGCGCATCTCGGGGTCGTCCACGGCCGGGCGATACGAGCGGTTCGAGCCGGAGATCGAGAAACCGGCCTTGGCAAAAAGCGATATGGTGGGTTCCATCAAGCTTCCCGAGGGAAGCCCGACAGTGAGAATTTTTTCTTCCATGCGAGCCGGGGAGTGTAAGCGGAAACCCGCCCGCTTGGCATGCAAATTCTCGCCCGCCGAAAAATGGACGCGCGAGAGGCGGGGATTTCCTGACAGGACAGTCGGGGAAAATCCGCTTCAGAAATTTTCCTTCCCGCTTTATTTATGTGTCATTGGTTTTGATCCCTGTCACAATCAGCCCACCAATGAAAGCGAGCTCTGGAACCACCAAGGCTCCGGCCAGAAGCGCGGCGAAGAGACCCCGTGTCGTGCTCGCAGACCGCGAAGCCATTTTCCTTCATGGCTTGAGGACGTTGCTCGAAGCGCACGAGCGCATCGAGGTCGTGGGCGAGGCCACCGACAGCCACCAGCTCCTTTCCGAGATTTCCCTCCACACGCCTGATATTCTCCTCATGGGCTTCCGGCTGTCCTGCGGACGCGATGCTCTGGGGCTGGCGCTAACAATTCAGGAGCGTAGCCCGGGCACGGCAACCATCGTGCTGCTCCCCGGCAACTCCGTGCTGCTCACCGGTCGCATTCTGAGCGCCGGAGTCCGCGGGATACTGGCCCGCTGCGCTAGGCCTGAAGCCCTCATGCCCACGATCGGAAAAGTGCTCGCCGGCGAGGTGTTTGTGGATCCGGAACTATCCGCTTCCCGCCCGCGCCCGGACTCCACCGCCGGGCAGGTTGACCCATCGGTCCTGACCTCGCGCGAACTCGAGGTCCTCCGGTTGGTGGGCTCGGAGAAGACCTACAAGGAGATCGGCTCCCTGCTCGGCCTCAGCATCAAGACGGTAGGAGCCCACCGCGAAAACATCAAATCCAAGCTCCACCTCGGCAGCGGTCGCGCCCTTTATCTCGTCGCCAAGGCGTATGTCCTCTGGGAGTCCAGCGGGGTTGACTACCTGATATAAGAGTCGCTTATAAAACGACCTGCAGAATAGGGAGTCATACCTATAGACGTCTCTTTGTGCGACCGGTAGCAACTCTTCCTGTGAGTTTGCACAACCCCCCATACCCGGTTTGTTGAATGAAAGACGTGACGTTCGAGGAACTGGCCGGCCTTCCACTTCTCAAGCACTATGAGAAAGCATTCCGCAGAGCAACCGGCGTGTCCCTGAAGCTTTTTCCGCCGGACGAGAAGACTCGGCGCGCCAATTTGCGACAGAGCGAGAATCCCTTCTGCGCGTTGGTCTCGAGCACCCCGGCCGGCTGCAAGGCCTGTATGGAAACCCAGAGGCGCATCGAGCAGAGCACGGCCAGCAAACTGGTCGCGCAGCAAGTCTATTGCTTCGCTGGCCTGACCGATATCGCGATCCCTGTGATGATCTCGGGACGGCACGTGGCTACCCTGCTAAGCGGGCAGATCTTCCGCCGGGAGCCGACCCGGCGGGATTTCGAAGCGATGATGAAAAAGATTGGTGGCTTCCGGGACCGGGAGTGGGAGAAGCTGGCGCGGAAGTCCTACTTCGAGACGCCGGTTGTCCCGCCGGATGCTCTCGATGCGGTGATCCAGTTGCTCAACATGTTTGCCCAACATCTCTCCGACGACATCGGCCGGCACATGATAGCTGCCCGTCCGAACCTTGAGCCTGCCGTAGTCAGCCGGGCCAAGAAGTTTGTCGAGGATCACTCCCAGGAAACCCTCCCGCTCGAACGGGTGCTCCATCATGTCCATGCCGACCGTTTCCATTTCTGCAAGATCTTCAAGAAAACCACGGGGATCACGTTCACCGAATATGTGGCGCGCGTCCGCGTGGAGAAGGCGAAAACGTTGCTGATGGATCCGTCGCTACGGGTCTCGGAAGTCGTCTTTACCGCGGGGTTCGGGTCGATTCCCCAGTTCAACAGCGTCTTCAAACGCTTCGTCGGAAAATCGCCGACGGAATACCGGAGCCGGTTGGATGAGAACATTCCGGTCTGTGTGGGCCGGACGGTCGCCGGGCCGAGCCTTCCCGCCGCGGATGCCGCCGAGATCCCCGATAATGTCATCCGGGCGGACGAGTTCCGGCGCGAAGACGATCCCCCCAGTCTCCCGGCAAATATAATCCGCCCCCGCCTCAATCAATCCTCCAGGCGGGCCGCGCGGGCGTGAAGGAACTTTTTGCCCGGTCCGTCCGCCGGTTTTCGGACGGGGGCGTCCGGATCCCAACCTTTGGGGTTTACCTGCGCCGCTTTTTCGCTTTGGCTCAGGGATTGCCCATGGCCAGACATCCAACCGACTCCGTGACGAATTTTCCGACCCGTTGAAGACCAGCCCCGCCTCCCATTCAGCTTTGCCCGACAACCGAGGGCGTTTCCTCGCCGCGTGCCGGTGCCTGCCGGTGGACCGTCCGCCGGTATGGCTGATGCGCCAGGCCGGACGCGCGCTGCCCGAATACCGGGCGCTCAAGGAAAAATATACATTCCTCGAACTCGTCCGGACGCCGGAGCTCGCCGCCGAGGTCACGGTGCAGCCGATCCGCCGGTTCGGTTTCGACGCTGCGGTTTTGTTCAGCGACATCCTCGTCGTGCCCGAGGCGATGGGGCAGCCGTATCATTTCCGGGAAAAGGGCGGCGGCATCGAGATGGAGTTTGCCGTGAAATCGGCGCAGGACATCCGCCGGCTGGATGCCGGGGGTGCCATCGACCGCCTCCAATACGTCGCGGACGCGCTCGCTTTGATCAAACCCGCTCTCGCCGGCCGCACCGCGCTGCTCGGCTTCGCGGGTTCGCCCTGGACGCTCGCGCGCTACATGATCGAGGGCGGCAGCTCTGGAGAGACCGACGCCGCGAAGGCGATGTTTTATTCCGAGCCGCGACTGTTTGCGGAGCTGATGGTAAAAATCACCGCGGTGGTGGCCGGGTTTTTACAGATGCAGGTCGCCTCTGGTGCTGATGCGGTGCAGATTTTTGACAGCCACGGCGACATCCTCGCCGACAACGTCTTCGAGGCCGCCTCCGGCCGCTGGATCCGCGAAATCATCGCCGGGCTGGACGGGAAAGTGCCGGTGATCCTTTTTTCCAAGGGCTCGCGGCTGGCCGAGCTGGTCTCGACCGGGGCGAACGTGTTGAGCGTGGACTGGACGCGCCCGCTGGCTGGAGTCCGCGATCTGCTGCCTGCCAATGTTGGCGTGCAGGGCAACCTCGATCCCTTCCTGCTCACGACCACGCCGGAACTCGTCGCCTCGGAGACGGGCCGCATCCTGCGCGACATGGCAGGGCGCACCGGCCATGTGTTCAACCTCGGCCACGGTGTGACGCCGGCCGCGAAGCTCGAATGCATCCAGGCGCTCGTGGACACCGTGCGGGGCAGCGCATCATGAGCACGCTGCACGTCGATCTCGACCTGGTCAAAAAATACAACGTTGCCGGGCCGCGCTACACCAGCTATCCGCCGGCCACGAAGTTCACCGACAGCTTTTCGCGGGACGATCTCGACGCGCGCATCGAGGAGAACAACCGCTCCGCCCGCGACCTCTCGGTGTATTTCCACATCCCGTTCTGCGAGACCCTCTGCTGGTTTTGCGGATGCACGACCGTGATCACTCTCAACCACGACAAGGGCGCGGACTACATCGATTATCTCAGCCGCGAGGCCGCGAAGATGTCGTCCCGCCTGAACCCCGCGCGCCAGGTCGTGCAGCTCCACTTCGGCGGCGGGTCGCCGACGTTCCTGCGGCCGGACGAAATCCGGAGGCTCGGAGCCATCATCCACAAGCACTTCACGTTTTCGCCGGAGATCGAGGCGAGCGTGGAGGTCGATCCGCGCCGGCTCACGCGCGACCATCTGGTGGCGCTGCGCGAAATCGGGTTCAACCGCGCCTCGATGGGCGTGCAGGATTTTAATCCTCAGGTCCAGGAGGCGATCCATCGCATCCAGCCGCGCGAGATGACCCGGCAGGCGATGGATTGGATGCGCGAGCTTGGGTTCGGTTCGATCAACCTCGACCTCATCTACGGGCTGCCGCACCAGACGCCGGAGTCGTTCGACGAAACGCTGGACACGGTTCTCGAGATGCGGCCCGACCGGCTCGCCATGTTCAGCTACGCGCACGTGCCTTGGATCAAGCCCGCCCAAAAAATCCTGGAGCAAAAAATCCTGCCCTCCCCGGAAACGAAATTGCAGGTGCTCAAGCTGGTCATCGAGAAGCTGACCGCGGACGGCCGGTATGTTTACATCGGGATGGATCACTTCGCGCGGCCGGATGACGAGCTCGCCGTCGCCCAGCGAAACAAGCAGCTCCAGCGAAACTTCCAAGGCTACAGCACGCGCTCGGGCTCGGATATCTACGCGTTCGGGATGTCGAGCATCTCGCAGATCCCCGACGCCTACTGGCAGAACGAAAAGGAACTGCCGAAATACCAGGAAGCCGTGGACGCCGGACGGATGCCGTGGCATCGCGCGTATTTCGTGACCGGCGAGGACAAAATCCGCCGCGAAACCATTATGCGGGTGATGTGCGATCTGTCGCTCGACTTCGCCGCGATGTCGCAGAAGCTCGGCATCGACTTCGAAATCCATTTCGCCCCCGAGCTCGCCGCGCTCGAACCGTTCCAGGCCGACGGCCTGGTGCTCCGCTCGCCCGGCGGCTTTACGGTCACCGACGGTGGGCGCCTGTTCATCCGCAACATCGCGATGTGTTTTGACAACACGCTTGCCCCGGCAGGCGAGCGGAGGCATTCGAGGACAATTTGATGAAACCCGTCGCGATCATCGGTGCGGGCATCACGGGGCTGACCGCAGCATTTTACCTCGGGCGCGCAGGCATTCCTGTCACGGTATTCGAGTCGAGCGACCGCGTAGGAGGTGCGATCCGGTCGCTCCGCAAGGACGGCTACCTCGCGGAGTTCGGGCCGAACACGATCCTGGAAACATCGCCGAAAATCGCGCGGCTCATCTGCGACGCGGGCCTCGAATCCCGCCGTCTCGACCCGGCCCCGGGCGCGGAAGCGCGCTTCGTGGTCCGTTACAGACGCCCGATTGCCATGCCCGGTTCGCCGCTCGGGTTTTTAACGACAGAGCTTTTCACTCTCGGGGCGAAGATGGCGGTGCTGCGCGAACCGTTCGTGCCGCCGCGCAGCGACGGGGCTGAGGAAAGCATCGCCGGGTTCGTTGTGAGGCGGCTCGGGCGCGAGTTTCTCGACCATGCGATCGACGCGATGGTGGCCGGCGTCTATGCGGGCGATCCAGGCCGGCTCTCCGTCCAGCAGGCTTTCCCGAAGCTCGCGGCGCTCGAAGCTAAATACGGCTCGCTCATCAAAGGGCAGATCCTCGGCGCGCGCGAACGCAAAAAATCCGGAGAAATCGCCAAGGACCGCGCGCCGAAACTTTCTTTCGACGAAGGGCTGCAGGTCCTGCCGGACACGTTGCGCGAGCGCCTCGGCGACGCGGTGCTGCTGAATACCGCTGTCACGAGGATGGTCCGGAATTCCGGCGGCTGGACGCTTGACCTCCGCACGAAGGACGGCCATGCGCGCTCTGAGCACAGCGCCGTGATCTATGCGGGCACGGCGTTCCAGCTTGCGGAGCTGCAGGTTGAACTGCAGGAGCCGTTGTCGGGGCCGTCGGTCGCGATGATCGGAAATCTGCTCGACCTTTCGCCGTTTGCAGGGATCCGTCATCCGCCGGTGGCGAGCGTGGTGCTAGGTTTTCGGCGAGAGGATGTGGCGCATCCGTGCCAGGGGTTCGGCGCGCTGATCCCGAAAGTCGAGGGGTTCAAAATTCTCGGCACGATCTTTTCTTCCTCGCTGTTTCCGAACCGTGCGCCGGCGGGGCACATCACGCTCACGAGCTACATCGGCGGAGAGCGGCATCCGGATCTGGCCACCCTGCCGCCGGACGAACTCGTCGATCTGACCCGGCAGGATTTGTGCGCGCTGTTCGGCGTGAGAGGCCGGCCGACATTCCGGCACTGCGCGTTTTATCCGAAGGCCATCCCGCAATACAACGTGGGCTACGGCCGCCACCGCGCGGCGATGTCCTCGATCGAAGCGAACGTGCCGGGCCTGTTTTTTGCCGGCCACTTCCGCGACGGCATCTCGCTCGGCGACTCGATCGTCTCCGGCTGCAACATCGCGGAACGTGTGGAAAAAATACTGGCATCCGGCCAGTCTCCGGCCGCATGAGCAAACAGGGCGTCTTGTTGATCAACCTCGGCTCACCGGATTCCACGTCCGTTGCCGACGTGCGGAAGTATCTCCGCGAATTTCTCATGGACCCGCGCGTGCTCGACGCGCCGTGGCCGGTCCGCTGGTGCGTCGTCCATCTCGCCATCCTCCCACGTCGCCCGGTGCAGTCGGCGGAGGCCTACGAAAAAATCTGGACGAAGGAGGGCTCGCCGCTCGTCGTCACCAGCCGGAACGTGCAGCATGAGCTACAGAACCGGCTCGGCGGGGACATCGTTGTCGAACTCGCGATGCGCTACCAGAGCCCGGACATCGAATCCGCCGTCGCGCGGCTGCGCGCGCAGGGCATCACCGATCTACTGGTCTTCCCGCTCTTCCCGCACTTTGCGATGTCGAGCTTTGAAACCGCAGTCGTCCGCGCAAGGGAGGTCGCCGCCCGGCTCGCGCCGGAGATGAGGCTCCGGATCGCAGAACCATTTTTCAACGACCCTGGCTACATTGCGGCGTTGGCTGCCAGCGCGGAGAATTATCTCCGGGCGGGCTACGACCACCTGCTTTTCAGCTTCCACGGCCTGCCCGAGCGACACCTGTGCAAGGCGGATCCGACAGGCGGCCATTGCCTGGCGACGCCGGATTGCTGCAAAACCCCGAGCCCCGCCCACAGCACCTGCTACCGCGCACAATGTTTCGCGACCGTCCAAGCGTTTGTCGAGGCCGCCGGCGTGCCCGCAAACAAGTATTCCGTCTCGTTCCAATCGCGGCTCGGGCGCGACCCCTGGCTCAAGCCCTACACCGATTTCGAGTTCGCCCGCCTCGCCGGCACCGGCGTGAAAAAGCTGCTCGTGATCTGCCCGGCGTTCGTCTCCGACTGCCTCGAAACCCTCGAGGAAATCTCCATCCGCGGCCGCGAGATATTCTTCGAGGCCGGCGGGACAGGGTTCGAACTCATTCCCTGCCTGAACGAACACCCGCGCTGGCTCGACGCGCTCGAGAAAATCGTCCGGGCGGATTTGTCCTGAGCCGGAAAATAAAAAGCATGCTCCCGAGCTCTGGAAACCGCCCGGATGGCAAGACCTGCTCCCGCCTCGGATTTCTCCTTGGCACGGGCAGCCGGGCCGGTTGGTTTGCGCTGGCGGTCTTTCTGGCTGGTCTATCCGTCACCGCATTTCTCGCCCGTTATGAAAAATCCGAGGCGGAGCAGGCCTCTGCCCGGGAGTTCGGGTTCGCCTGCCGGGAGATCCAAGCAAAGATCGAGGCCCGCCTCAGCGACCACGCCCAGATCCTGCGAAGCGGGGCAGCGTTCTTTTCCCACGACAATGGCATCACCCGGGCGGAATGGCACGTCTTTGCCGAACGCCAGAAAATCAGCCGGAAGCTGCCGGGCATCCAGGGTTTCGGTTTCGCAAAGCTGGTGTCCCGCTCGCAACTCACGCAGCATATCCAAGAGATCCGCAGTGAGGGGTTTTCCGACTACCGGATCAAGCCGGAGGGCGACCGCGAAACTTACTCGGCCATTATTTATCTCGAACCGTTCGCCGACCGGAACCTCCGCGCATTCGGCTACGACATGCTTTCCGACCCGGTGCGACGGGCGGCGATGGAACGGGCCCGGGATCTGGACGAGGTCGCCCTCTCGGGGAAAGTCACCCTCGTGCAGGAGACGGGGAAGGATATCCAGGCCGGCACGTTGTTGTATGCGCCGGTGTATCGTTCGGGAATGCCTAGTGGCACTCCGGCCGAGCGCTGCGCAGCCCTCTTCGGCTGGGTCTATAGCCCCTACCGGATGACCGACCTTCTGGAGGGGATTCTGGGCCGCTGGGATTCCGCGGATCAGCGCATCCATTTGAAAATCTTCGATGGCGCGACGGCCTCCCCCGAAGCTCTGCTCTTCGACAGCCAACCCGGTGCCGACACGAAGCCGACGCCCGGGCAATTGTCCTGGCAGACCACCTTGGATTCGGCCGGCCGTGAGTGGATCCTGAGTTTCTCCGCAGCTGGCGGCTCGGATTACAGAAATGCGTCACTGGTCTTGGGCGGCGGGACGATTATCAGCCTGCTGCTGGCCGGGCTCGTCCTGTCTTTGGCCAGCACACGGGTCAGTGCCCTGATACGGGAAAGGCAATTGACAGCGGACTTGGCGCTCGCCCTCGATCGGCTGTCGCTGGCTACGAAAGCGGGCGGGGTGGGCGTCTGGGATTATGACATTCTCCACAACCAGCTCGCCTGGGATGATCAGATGTTTGCCCTCTACGGCATCACGAAAGAATCGTTTGGCGGGTCCTACGAGGCATGGAAGGCGGGGGTTCACCCGGAGGATGTGCAGCGGGGGGATCAAGAAATCCAGATGGCCATCAGCGGCGAAAAAGATTTTGACACCGAGTTTCGCGTGGCACGGACGGACGGGAGCATCCGCGATATCCGTGCGCTCGGTATCTTGCAGCGCTCGCCCTCCGGAGAACCGCTGCGCATGATTGGCACGAACTGGGACATCACCGAGCGCAAGCGGATGGAGGAGGCGCTGCTGAAAAGCTACGAGGAGTTCCGCGCCATGTTTGAGATGGCGTCCATCGGCATGGCCCAGTGTGACCCTCAGACCGGGCAGTGGCTGCGTGTGAACCAGAAGATGTGCCGGATCACAGGCTATACTGCCGCCGAGTTGCTCGAAATGCATGTCCCCGAGATTACGCATCCGGAGGACCGGCAGATGGACTTCGAGGAATTCCAGCGTGTCGTTCGGGGGGAGCTGCCGTCATACCACCTCGAGAAGCGCTACGTGCGCAAGGATGGCACTGTGGCCTGGGTGAATGTGAATATGACCGTCATCCGCGACGCCGCCGGCAAACCTGGGCGCACCATGGCCACGATCGAGGACATCACCGAACGCAGGAAAACCGAAGATGCGCTCCGGGAAAGCGAGCGCACTTTGAACGAAGCGCAGCGGATCGCGCAAATTGGATCCTATGTCTTGGAGATCGCTTCCGGAACCTGGGTCGCGTCCTCGACCCTCCGTGACATTTTTGGAATCGACTCCTCCTATGCTATGACCACCGAAGGCTGGAGCAGGCTGATGGCTCCTGGATATGAACAGAAGATGCTCGATTACTACTGCCAGATCCTCCAGAAACGTGAAAAATTCGACAAGGAATGCCAGATCATCCGTCCCAGAGATGGTCAGACGAGATGGGTCAGCGGACAGGGAGAACTCACGTTCGATGCCGACGGAACCCCACTCGCCCTGAAGGGAACCATCCAGGACATCACTGAGCGCAAGCGGACGGAAGAGGTGTTGCGCAGCGAAATAGTCCGGCGCCAGGAGCTCGAGCAGGAGGTGATGGCTGCCGCAGAGGGCGAGCAGCGGCGGATCGGTCACGACCTCCACGATGGTATCTGCCAGGAGCTCGCCGGCATCCAGTTTGTCACCGAGCTGATTGCCAGGCGGCTTCCGGCGGAGCTCCCGGAAAAGGATCTCCTCTCTAAGACGGTGCAGGACATCCGCAAAGTGATCCTCCATGCGCGCCACCTTTCCCACAGCCTCTCCCCGGTCGTCCTGGAAAAAGGCGACCTCTCGACCGCCCTTGCAGAACTCGCCGCCAATACCGAAACCACGTTCGGCATCGCCTGCGCGTTCTCCTGCCCAACGCCCCCGGAAATCTCCTCGCCGGTGACCGCCACTCACCTTTACCGGATTGCCCAGGAGGCCATCCAAAATGCGGTCCGCCACGGTAAGGCCACCTCGATCGAAATCACGCTCCTGCCCTCCGATACGGGCTGGGTGCTCCAGGTCGCCGACAACGGAACCCCGACCGGACACAAGAAAAAGTCCGGGCACGGATTGCAGATCATGGATTACCGTGCCAGCATGTTTGGCGGATCCGTGATATTCCAACAAAATGGCGGCACGACCATGACCTGTACCTTTTCTCTATGACCGGAAAAACCTCCCCGAAAAAGCACCGCGTCGCGGTTCTCGACGACCATCCGATGACGCGCGACGGGATCGGGCGCTGGATTGCAGGCGAGCCGGATATGGAAGTCTGTTGGGAGGCTTCATCCGCCGAGGGCGGGCTCACTGCCTCGCTCAACGCTCCTCCGGATTTGATCGTCGCCGATATTTCCCTCCAAGGGAAAAGCGGGCTGGAGTTCATCAGGGACGTGCGCGCCGCGCTGCCGGCCCTGCCTGTGCTCGTGCTTTCGATGCACGACGAAAGCATCTACGCCGAGAGGGCGCTGCGGGCCGGCGCGCGCGGATACATCATGAAGCACGAGGGCGGAGCCAAACTCCTCTCCGCCATCCGCTCAATCCTGGCCGGAAAAATCCATGTCAGCGAACGGATGTCCGGGCGCATCCTCGAGAACTTTTCCTCCCCGTCCGTCCATATTGGGGTGGCCGGGCTCAGCGACAGGGAGTTTGAAGTGTTCGAACTCCTAGGAGCCGGCCTCTCGACACAGAAAATCGGGAAACGGCTCTCGCTCAGCCCGAAGACCGTGGATTCCCATCGCGCGAATATCAAAGCCAAGCTCCGCCTCACAAAGATGTCCGAGCTCGTCGCTTTCGCCGCACGCTGGATCAGCAGCGAGGTTCCTGCGAAAGAGTAGGGGATTTCCCTATCTCCAGTGGGGGAATTTCCCCGCAATTATTGCGTGTTTGGCCCGATTGCGCCGCTAATAACTCTGCCTGTAGCCTGCCTGCATGGAAACGAACTGGCTGGTTCAGGGGGCGAACGGAATTCTTGCAATAATGCTCGCGGCATCCGTGCTCACGGGGGCGGTGATCTCCCTCGTCATGATTTTCTCGGCCGGCCCCCATCGGGAGCCGTTCTGGCTGGCGGCGGTAATTGCAGCAGGAAGCGGAGCCACGATTACAACGGTGGCCCATGTCCTAAACGAAGCATCAGTCCTGTCCATATGGCAAGTCATGGTGCTCGGAGCGGGATGTGGAGCTCTGGGTGTCTTGGGTTTCTCTCTCATCGTTACCTCGCAGAGAAACTCCGCATCTTCCCCGCGCAGCTCCGGCATGCAATACCGCACCCGCTGCCAGAGCTTGCGTCAACCTTGGCGGCAGCCCCGCAATAGCTGCCGCGCGGGTTTTGCCACCCCCGATTTCCGACAAAAACGAAAACCGTCCGCCTGCGGGCAGGAGGTCGTGCGGTAATGAAAATATATAGCCTGATGAAAAACCTGTCCCGTTTCGCAACCATCGCTCTCCTGCTGGCGTTCCTGGCTCCCGGCCCCGTCCGCGCAGCGAGCAACTCCTGGAACGTGAATGCCGCCGGCAACTGGGCTACGGCCGGCAGTTGGCTTGGAGGTGTGAACATCCCCGGCTCAACGACCGCCGACAATTCGGATATCGCCACGTTCAGCTTCACCCTCACGGCGGCTCGCGCTGTGACGGTGGATGCCAACCGGTATATCGGCGAAATCGACTTCGGGAACACTTCCAATTTCGGCTATACGCTCGGAACCGGCATCCTGCATTTGAATAACGGCGGCCTCATCCAGACGGTGGCTGGGAATGGCAACCATACCGACACCATCAGTTCGGCCATCGTGATTTCCGGCACCAGCGCTACGGCGGCCACCTTCACGGCGAACGCGACATCCGCCACGAGCCTTCTGAGCATTGGCGCGGTCACTGGCTCCGCCACCTCGGGAAACACAACGACACTCACGCTGAACGGCACGAACGCCGGCTCGAATGCCGTGACCGGGATCATCGGTGACGGCGCGGGCACAGGCAAACTCGCCGTCACAAAGAGCGGCACTGGCCTTTGGACACTCTCCGGCACCAACACCTTCACCGGCGCGCTGACCGTCGAGGAGGGCACGTTGAGCGTCGCGTCGTTGTCCACCAATGTCGGAGCGGCCAGCAGCGTGATCCTCGGGAAATCCGGCACCACCGGCACCCTGCAATACAC
>Ga0194053_10000909_pt1 | contig 20523 bp, 19 predicted proteins | sample SepL228m_MetaG_FD_161684 | JGI IMG/M metagenome (GOLD analysis project Ga0194053, IMG submission 161684) | Anoxic zone freshwater microbial communities from boreal shield lake in IISD Experimental Lakes Area, Ontario, Canada - Sep2016-L227-8m | ecosystem: Environmental > Aquatic > Freshwater >... | reverse complement strand
GGCGGGATGCGGGAGGCGCGGATAGCGGGGAGCCATGCGGCGGCGATGGCGGCGGGGATGATCCAGAGAGGGGTTCCGAAGAGGACGTCGAGCGGATAGCGGAGTTCGATCGTCCACCCGAAGAACGCCTTGTTGATGACCCAGGTGAGGACCATGGCCATGGCCGCACCGCAGGCGATTCCGATGACCGAGGCAAACAGGCCGATGAGCCCAGCCTCGGTGAAAACGAGCCCCTTGATCTGGCCGGGCGAGGCACCCTGGGAGCGGAGCACGCCGATCTCGCGCTCCCGCTCGATGATCAGCGTGGTCAGCGAGAGCACCACCCCGGCAACCGCCACAAACACCGCAATGGCCCGGAGGACGGAAGTGACCGCAAAGGTCTGATCAAAAATATCCATGATGCGCCGGCGGAGATCCGCATTCGTATAAACCGAGTATTCGCCCATCGCTCCAAATTTGCTCCGGAACTCCGCTGCGAGGGCAGCGGCCTGTGAGGGATCGTAAAGCGTCAAGGAGAGCGAATGGACGCGGTGGTCGTTCCATGAGCGGTCGAAATTCGAACGGTCCATCATGATGAGCCCGGAGTCCCTCGTGAAGTCCTTGATGATGCCGACGACTTGCAACGGGAGTGGGCCATGCGGGGAGGTAACCACGAGGGTCTCCCCGGTCTTTGTTCCATGCCGGTTCGCAAAGCTCTCCGAGACGACCACATGCCCAGGGGTGTGAAAGAGTTTTTCCGCATCGTCGATCCGGGAAAGGAAAACCATCTTCCCTCGGGCGCCCCCCTCGATGACTCCCATGGCGACAGGGCTGCCGTTGAGAAGGACTTGGATCTCGCGGAATGTGCCGGCTTCTTTGACGAACCGGTGATGGCGTGCCCAATCCACGGCGTCCGAGGGGATGAAGCTCTGGAGCCCGGCGATTTCGTTGGCGGCGGGCGCGATGAACAGATCGGCCACCAGGGTTTTTTCCAGCCACGTTGACACGCTTCCGCGGAACGAGTGGATCATGACCGAGACGCTGACTGTCATGGCGGCGGCAACAGCCAGGGCGGCAATCGTGACGGCGCTCCGGTGGAGCGAGCGCACGAGATGCTGCACGCCCAGCCGCATCATCCAATTCCGGAACTTCATTACCCTGCACCCACCGACGACCACGGCCGGGACAACCAACGAGAAGCCGACGATCAGGAAGGCCATGGAAGCAAAGCCGAGGTATTTTCCGCTACCATGGAATGCGGCCCACGCGCTGAACGCAGCGAGCAGGAGCAAGGCGATGCCCAGCAGAAGCCACTTCCCTGACCGGAAGGGAAACGCGGTCATCGCCGATCCCGGGTGGAGGACTTCGACCGGGTTGCATGAGGCGGCTTCGGAGGAGGGATGCCATGAGGCGAGCAATGACGCCCCGACTCCCACCGCGAAGGCCAGTGCGATCTGGGCCGGCGTGATGGCGAGATGTCCGACACTGACCAGCGCGTAGAGAGAGGACACGGTTTTACCCACGGGCGCAGAGAGCAACCGTGCCAGAGGCCCGGCAAGGAAGACTCCTGCGGCCGACCCGAAGAGCCCGCACAGCAGGCCGTCCCCGAGAAACAACGCCGAGATTTCCGCCCGTGTGGCGCCATTCGCTCGCAGGATGCCGATTTCCACGCGGCGGCGGACGACGGTCGCGGACAGGCTGTTGTAGATTAGGAAAACTCCGACCACCATCGAGACGAGGCTAAGGGCGGTGAGGTTGAGCTGGAAGGCGGCCAGCATCGCTTCGGTTTCGGCACCTCGCCTTGCCGGACGAGCCACGGTGACATCAGGAGGGACGAGATCCTGCAACTCCGGGATCAAGGCGTCCGCGCGCAGCGGATCGTCAAGCTCGATTTGGATCGAAGTCAAGCGGTTCTGGAGACCGAGGAGTTCCTGTGCCCAACCGATGTCCATGGCCGCGATCCGGTCGTCGGATTCGATCGCTGTCTCATCGGTCCGGATGACAAACCGGGGCTGGAGTTCCACGGACTTCCCTGCGGCCAGCACCCGGAGCGGCTTGGAATCCATGCGGGCGGCAGAAACCGCCAGAGCCGTGGGTTCGCGCAGCCATGCCTCAATGTCCAGCGAAGTGCCGTCCGGTGCGCCCATTTCAAACACCCGAAGCCGGTCCCCGGTAAACGGGTCAATGCCGAGGAGTCGGAGGTATTCGCCCGGTCGGTCCGGCAGGGTCACGATTCCCTCAACCAGCGGTGTGGCCGAGCGAACGCCCGGGAATCCTGCGATGGCGGGATAGACCGAATCGGGGATGTCGCCGCGGATTTCTAAATGGGCGTGGCCCGCGACGAGGCTGACTGCATTTTGGAAACTCGACAAGGCCCCTCGATTCGCGATCTGGATCGCCAGAAAAACGGCCACGCCAAGACCGATGCTGAGAATATTCAACGCGGGCAGAATCGGATGCCGCAGCGACGGACGGATGACCTGCCGGAAAAACAGGGCTCCGAAGCGAGGGGTCATTCCTCGACTTTCACGGCCGCGCGTTGCAGGAGCCGCTGGAGACGTTTGATCGTGGCCGGGTCAGTGACTTTCTGTCCGTCCTTGCAGTGGATATAGAAGGAATCCATCGCGACATCCATTTCCGTAGTGATCCTCGACAGTTCGATAATGAGCCCAGCCGATCCCATCGTCCGCAGGAGGTCGTAAAGCAGTCCTAGCCGGTCCGGGGTTTGGATGTCGAGCAGCGTGTAAATCGGATGCGAGGAGTTTTCGATTGTGATGCGGGTGGGCAGATCGAAGTCCTGAGAAAGCCGGTAGCTCCGCAGCCTCGTGTCCTTGCTGATCAGTGGAGTGAAATCAAATTCCTCGACGGCCAGCGAGTCGGCGAGCCGGGTTTCCACGCGGGTGATGTCCCTTTGGCTGGTCACCGGCTGGTGCTGGGTGCTGGCCACGCGGAAAATATCGAGGGCGAGGCTGTCGCTGCGAGTGAAAATATCCGCGCTGAGAATGTTGATCTGGGCGGAGAGGAAGGCACCGGCGATCCGCTCGAGCAGGCGGGGCCGGTCCCATCCGCACACCCAGACCTCGCTGTGGCTTTGCTCCGGCCGGGGGATCCAGTGGAAGACAGGTGACAGAGCGAGCGTGCTGTCCTTTTTCTGGTTTTCAAAAAATGTGCGGAACAGGCGGAGATGGGCGGCGATCTCCTCGTATTCGAACATCTGGAAATACCGGTCCGGCATGAACTGAAAATGGGCCTCGGCTTCTTCGGTGAAATCGCGTCCGAGGCGTCGGAGGATTTCCTGTTGCTGCTCTTCGCGATTGCGTCGGAGTTCCCGCACCGCGGTGGGGCCTCCCTCGAGGAACTGGCACGTCTTGCGGTAGAGAGACCAGACGAGACCCTCCTTCCAGTCCGACCAGTTCTGGTCGCTGGTGCCCATTCCGTCCGCGAGGGTGACGAGCATGAGCGCGTCGAGGTTTTGTCGGTTGAGGACAATGCGGGCGAACTCCTCGACCGTGGCGGGATCCTCCAGATTTCTCGACTGCGACATTTTGGAGAGCACGTAGTGCGAGTCCACGAGCGTGATGAGCATGCGCCTGCGTTCCGGAGAAAGCTGGAGGCGCCGGGCGACCTTGTGCGCGAGGACGGCACTCGCCTCCTCATGGTTCCGCTCGTTCGCCGCCTTGCCGGTATCATGCAGCAGAAGCGCAAGATACAGGATCGCGGGGTCCTCTAGCTTTTGGAAGATTTTCCGGTAGCCGCTCAGTTTCTCGGAGTCCTCGAAAAGCATGGCATCGAGTTTGTCGATGCAGACCAGCGTGTGCTCGTCCGCAGTGTAGCGATGGTAAAACTCGTGCTGGACGAGGCAGTCGAGCGCCCCGAACTCCGGCATGTAACGCCCGAGAAAACCGAGGTTGTGCATCAGTCGGAGCACGGGGCCGACCTCGCCTTTGCGTGACAGGATCGCAAAGAATGTTTCCCGCGCGGCCCTCGCATACTGGAAGGTCCGGTTCACCAAGGGAAGCCTGCGACGGACGAGGTCGGAGAGTTCGGCATGAAATTCGAGCTGGCGGACTTGGGCGTGGTGGAAGGCGCGGATCATGCGATACGGGTCCTCGTGGAAGATCTCGCGGGATTCGGGCTCGATGCGCCCTTGGCGGACCAGAAAACCGTCGAACTTCTCGACTTTCGGCCTCGCTCCGAACATGCTGAGCAATCCGGCCGATTTTTTGACCGGCCTTGCCTCCATCCGCTGGAGTGCCGCTTCGGTGAGAAGATGAATGTTCCGCGTGTGGCTGTAGAAATCCCGCATGAAGGCCTCGACCTTGCGGAGGATGGTTTTCTGCGGATAATTGAACGCAACCGCGACCTTGCCCTGGAGTTGGAGCGTCAGAGTGTCCACAGCCCGTTCGTTCAGGTAATGCATCTCGGTGCGGGTCCTGAGCAGGAAATCATAACCGCTTTCGAGCAGCCGGCGTTCTGTCTCGCGCAGGAATTTTCCCTCGACCAGCTTGGCGGTCGTCGTCAGTCCCAGCTTGAATTGCGAGATCCACAGGAGGCTCTGGTAATCGCGGAGCCCGCCGATCCCGTTTTTAACGTTGGGCTCCTGGAGGAACACGGTCGATCCGTGTTTGATCCGGAGTTCGGCCTGATTGTCCAGACGCCAGGCGATGTATTCCTTCTCATGCCCGCGGACACATTCTGCCTGGAAGCGTTCTTTGAATTGGTTGAAGATCTCGCGCTCGCCGGCCAGGAACCTGGACTCAAGCATCGAGGTCTTCGTGATCATGTCCTCGTTGGCCTTTTTGATCGCCTGCGGGATCGTCCGGGTCGCGTGCCCAACTTTGAAACCAAGGTCCCAGAGGACCACAAGCGTCTGCCGGATGATTTCCTCGATCTCCTTGTCCTGCTTGGCACTGCTTTGTAGGAAAAGGATGTCCACGTCACTGAAGGGCGTGAGTTCCCGACGGCCGTAACCTCCGAACGCCGCCACGCAGAGCCTGCCCGAGAGGCCTTTGGGGGCGAGCTTGCCGGCCACGCCCTCAAAGAGTTCTCGAAAAAGAATATCGACGAGATCTGATCGCTGCCGGGTGATTTCCCGTCCTCCTCCGCCAGCGTTGTGCCACATCCGGAGCCGTTGCTCCTCGATTTTCCGGAAGCCCTTGAAAATTGTGATCGGGTCGTCGCGTTTCCGGCTGGTGCGCTCGGAGAGATCGCGGGCGGTCTTTTCGAGTTTTTGTTCGCTGGATGCGGTCATGGTTCCGGTGCGTGGATGGCGATCTCGACGCGCCGGTTGATCTGTTGCTGTTCGACGGTTCCTTCCGCCGGGGCGAGGAGGCGGGATTTCCCGTAACCGACCGTCTGGATGGAGTCGGCCTTGAGCCCCATGCTTTCTGTCAGCCAGGCCTTGACCGACTCGGCACGTTTGCGGCTGAGTTCGAGGTTGTATTCGTCGGAGCCAAAGGAATCCGTGTGGCCTTCGATCACGAACCGCGCGCCGGGGTTGCGCTGGATGATGAGAGCGAGTTTCCGGAGACTCGCGAGCGCTTCGATCCGCAAGTCGGGAGAATTGTAGTCGAAGAGCAAATCCGTGGGCATCAGGATCGGCGCGGTCTCGGGCGAGAGCGGGCCGGTCTGGGCGAGGAGATCATCGAGGTTGCTGAATCCTTTTTCCGTGCCGGGCGTGCCGCCCCCGGCGGACTTCACTCCTTTTTCGAATCCCGGGCCGGGGAGCTGGACAGCGGGATTTTCGGTGAGCGAGGGTTTTTCGGAGAGCAGCTCGCTGGCCAGTGTTTTGTCATCCGGAAAAGCGGCGTCCTTGGCCTGCAGGGATTGGAGGGAGCTCGTCAGTGAGGAGGCGGAAAGCTTCGGCGTTTCGGAGAGGATGGCGTTGTCGAGCTTCGGCGCCGGGGGCAGGGCGGGCTGGCTGCCGGAAAATTTCCCCAGGGCTACCTGTTCGTCGGGGAGTTTCACGGCAACCGGCGCAGCTGCCGGGCGCTTGACCGCAGCGGGGGCTGGGTTTCGCAGGCGGGGGTCGAGATCCACGCTCTTGAGCTGGAACCGGCGGGGAGGATTGGGATCATAATCCACACCTTTCAGCGGGTTGATGCTCACCTTGCTCGACCACATCCAAAAGCCGGCATGCAGGAGCAGCGACAGGACCAGAGCGGGAAGGATCCAAGGCTTGATGCCGGTGCTGGACGAGCCGAGGTCGAGAGTGCGCGAGCGCCGGTTCATAGGATCCACCTTACAGGCCCTGCGGATAAATATCCACCAGAGGCTGAGAAAAAATGGAGGGTGCGTTTCACAGATTGAGCTTCGCCACAACGAGGAGACCGCGCAGGGTGAGCAGCGGGTCCACCGCATCGAAAAGCGCCGACCCCGAAGCGATGAGAGAGGCATCACCTCCGGTCGCGATCACCTGCGGCTTTTTCCGCGGGAACGCCTCATTTCTCACCCTGCGGATGATTTCCGAGACCAGCCCACGATACCCGTAAACGGCACCGGAGATCATGGCATCACGTGTGGAACGCCCGACGGCTGAGACCGGTTCGCTGAGCCGGATGAACGGGAGCAGGGCTGTGCGGTCATGCAGATACTCGGTCATGGCGTTGAGTCCCGGCGCAATCACTCCCCCGATATAGTCTCCATCTGTAGAGAGGACGTCGAAAGTAACCGCGGTGCCAAAATCGACCACGATAGCTGGAACTCCGTAATGCGCCCGGCAGCCGGCGGCGTTCGCCAGGCGGTCGGCTCCGATCCCGCGCGGCGAGGGATAGTCGATACCCACCCCCAGCTTGATATCCGGTCCGACCCAGCAGACTCCGGGACCGCAGGCGGAATCCACCACGCGGCATTTTTTCGGGACGACCGAGGCGGCTACCGTGCCTTTCAGGTGATGCCCGTCCGTGATCTCGCGGACCTGCGCCGCATTGAGCGTTTTGGTCGGTAACCGGTGAACGCGTCCGATCCGTCCGTTCTGTGCGATGGCGAGTTTGACAAACGAGTTGCTGATGTCGACGAGGAGAACTTCTCCGCGCGGTGCGTCTGAGAGTTGTTTTGTCGGGGGAGGCTGTTCCGCCGACGAGCGGCCCGGCCGTGCCATGTGCGGAGGCATGGAGATCAATGCGGCTTCAGAGCTTTTTTGATTTCGTCCACTTGGGTTCTCGAACGGAGGACTGGCTTCTTCCCCAGATCGTGGTGGTCGACGTCGTCCGGAACACCCGCCGCATTGACAAGCCCTTCTTCCTCGGGCGGAAGGAATGGTTTGAACCGCTGCTTGTCGATGGACTTCATGTAGGCTTCGTGCGCATTGACTGCTCCGGTCATGAGCTGCTCCATGATCGCATCGTCCATGAACTGCATGCCTTCGCTTTTTCCCGCGACAATGACGTCCTGAAGCTTCTGCGTCGCCCCCTCGCGGATGATGGCTGAGACCGCACTGTTGACCACGAGGATTTCGTTGACCGCCACACGGCCTTTGCCGTCTTGCTTCTTCATGAGGAGCTGGGCCACGACACCCCGCAGCGAGGCGGAAAGCATGGTGCGGACCTGGGCCTGCTGGTCGCTGGGAAACACGTCGATCATGCGATCAACGGTCTTGCGCGAGTTGTTTGTGTGCAGGGTGCCGAAGACGAGCAGCCCGGTCTCCGCTGCGGTGAGCGCGAGCGAAATCGTCTCCAAGTCGCGCATTTCACCCACCAGCACAATATCTGCATCCTCGCGCAGAGCCGCCTTGAGGCCGATGGGGAAGGTGGGCGCGTGCTCCGGCACCTCTCGCTGGGTGATGATGCTCATCTTGTTGCGGTGCACGAATTCGATCGGCTCCTCGATGGTCACGATATGGCGCGAGAAATTCGAGTTAATGTAGTCGATGAGGGCCGCCAGCGTGGTGCTCTTTCCGGATCCGGTGGGTCCGGTGACCAGCACAATTCCGCCGCGCATGTGACCGAACGTCTTGATGACAGAAGGGACCCCGAGTTCCTCGAGAGTCTTGATTTTTGTGGGAATGATCCGGAAGACCGCCCCGTAGCCATTTGTCTGCTTGAGATAGTTGCAGCGGAAACGGTTGTTCTCATCCATCTCGTAGGCAAAGTCGAGGTCGCCGGTCTCCTCGAGTTTCTTCCAGCTCCGCTCCCCGCAGATTTCCTGGAGCATGAAGCTCATCTCCTCGTGGGTCAGCACCTCCGCGCGGATCGGCACGATTTCCCCGTGCCTGCGTATTTTTGGCGGCTGGCCTTCGCCCAGATGGAGATCGGACGCCCCGGTCTCGATGAGGACATCGAAGAATTGATTGATGTAGGCCATGTCAGCGGTGCCCCGTGATCTTCAACATTTCGTTCTTTTGGTCGGCCCGGTAAACCGCCTCCTCGGCGGTGATGGTGCCGGCCTCAAAAAGCTCCGTCAGCGAATCGTCCATCAACTTCATCCCGAGCTTGCGCCCGGTCTGGATGATGCCCGGCAACATGAAAGTCTTTGATTCGCGGATGACGTTTCCCACGGCCGGCGTGTTCATGAGGATCTCGATGGCCAGCGCGCGCCCTGTTCCATCCGCACGGGGGATGAGCTGTTGGGAAATGACCCCCCGCAGGGACTCGCTCACCATGATTCGGATCTGGTCGCGTTGATCGGTCGGGAAAACGTCCAGAACCCGGTCGAGAGTCCGGGCGGCATTGCTGGTGTGGAGGGTGCCGAGCACAAGGTGGCCGGTCTCGGAGGCGGTGATGGCCAGCGAGATGGTTTCCAGATCGCGCATCTCGCCAACCATGATCACGTCCGGATCTTCGCGCAGGGCACCACGGAGGGCGTTCCCGAATGATTTCGTGTGTGTGTGAACCTCTCTCTGGGTGACATGGCAGCCTTTGGATGGAATCACGTATTCGATAGGATCCTCGAGAGTGATGATATGATCCTGCCGATGGCAGTTGATTTCATCGACCAGCGCGGCCAGGGTGGTGCTTTTGCCGCTGCCGACCGAACCGGTGACCAGCACCAGTCCGTTGTGATATTGGGTGAGAAGCTTCAACTGAGGCGGCAGCCCCAGCTCGTCCATGTTGCGGACGCGGCTGTTGATGATGCGGAACACGAGGTCGTGGCCGATGCGCTGGCGCACGACACTGGTGCGGAAACGTCCGAGGTGGTTCGAATAGGCGAAATCCACATCCCCGCGCTCCGCCAACTGCTGCTTCTGCTTCTCGTCCAGAAAACCCATCGCGAGGCGCTCGGTGTCCGCCGCAGTGAGCGCCGGAGCCTGGTTCCAGATGGCCTCCAAGATGCCGAATCTCCGCCAGATCGGTTTCGAGTTCACGCTCAAGTGGATGTCGGACGCGTCCGACTCCTTCCCGATCATGAGGTATTGATCCACATGGTCGAGAGTGTGGATCTCCTGCTGCTCGCCAACTTCAATTGTGGGGGAGGTTTCGCTCACGTTCGGATGCGTTTACCAGCCAACGCGAAGCAATCCAAGTTTTTCCTGTCCCTGAGGACAAAAACCTTTGCGCTGGGCAATAAGAACTCCGCGATCATTGGATCGCGGAAGAGTGATCCTGAAATCAAAGCCTACTTACCGACGGGCACGGGCTCGATGGGAGTCAACGCTTTGGCAAGCGAAGCCAGACCTTTGTATTTTTTCCCTGTTTTCTTGACCATGCCCCGGGAAACGAGGTTTTGGAGTTTTTCGTAGGCGCGGAGACGGAGCATTTCCTCACCGCCGCTGGCTGCGTTACGCGCCCGCAGGCGTTCGTGAACGACGTCAAACAACTGCTTGAATTCAAACGAACTCTTTTTGGAGAGCACCGCAACCAACTCCTCGGTCACCAAATCCGGAAGACGACGAGAGAAAGCACTTTTCCGTTGCATAAGCATAAGAACCGTATATTAGCACGGGGTTTCCGATTGACCAGCCATTTTTTTGCCGCCTCACTGGGCGGGACCAAAAACCAGTCCGGATGGGGTTGATTTTTCGGACTAGGTGTTTTCCCGGTCGAAAGGCGGAGTGATCCCCGGGAGGCCGTGTTAAACACCCCCTCGGTCGCTGGCGGAGTGCTTTTTGAGAACAGGGAAATCCTCAGTCCCCCCCCAGCGGGGGTTCGAGCACGGATGAAACGGGCATCCGCATATTGCCTCCACCATATTTGCGCGTGCGGAAATTGAGAGGCGAGCTGTTAACTTTCATAAAACACCTGCGCGAACGAATCCAATGAATGGATAAGACTGAACTTGTCGTGAGTCAACGCGCTGCCGCGTAGAAAAACAGGTTGTTGCATAACCGGCGTTTCCGCCCGTCACGCCATTGAGAACGAGTGGTCACTTACCGCCTGCCGAACGAGAAGTGTCCGGAGCAAATGGGCTGCTCGCGCAAAAAGACATTTATCTGTGCAAGTCGCTTGCGAATCGCTACCCGTGCATGCAACCCCTGTATTTGCTTCTCAGACGGTTACCTTATGAATGCTCTCATTTCTTGCGGACCTGCGGGAATGAATGGGTATACAGAGAAAATTCTTCGCAAAGTCTGGGAAATCTGCCCCGCCGCCATCATGGTTACGGATCCCTCCGGATGCATCGAGTATGTCAATCCGGCGTTCGAGCGGATCAATGGCTACACCGCACGGGAAGCTTTCGGAAACACCCCTCGCATTCTCAAGTCCGGCAGGCAGAGCCAGGAATTCTACGTGGATCTGTGGAAGACAATCTCATCAGGGGAAACCTGGACCGGGCGGATGCAAAACCGCCGCAAGGACGGGTCGCCCCTCTGGGACCGCACCACGATCTCATCGCTTTGTGGTGAGGACGGGAAAATTCTCCACTACGTTGCGGTGAAGGAAAATGTGACGTCAGAAGCGGAGAACGCCACCAATCTTTGTGCATTTTTCGACGCCGTGGACGACATCTACCTCGTGGGCACTCCAGAGGGCAAAATCGTCTATGCCAACCCCTCCGCATCAAAAATTCTGGACTACACTCCGGAAGAACTCCTGGGGATGCATCTGCTCGACCTGCATCCGGCCGACAAGCGCAGAGAAGCAGAAGCGATCATCATGGCCATGTTCAAAGGCGAACGGGATACCTGCCCCCTGCCCCTAGCGCACAAGAACGGAAGCCTCGTCCCGGTGGAGACCCGTGTCTGGTTCGGCAAATGGAACGGCGCGGACTGTATTTTCGGCGTGTGCAAAAACCTGACCGGCGAGCAGGAGCTACTACAGAAATTCAACCGCATGTTCAGCAATAACCCGGCGCCGATGGCGGTGAGCACCCTGCCGCCGGAGCGAAAGTTCACTGATGTCAACGATGCCTTTCTGGATGCGCTCGGTTACTCCCGCGCGGAAATCCTCGGCAAGACCGCAGATGAGTTGGGGCTCTTCCTTCAGCCGGAAAAGCAGCGCGAAATCGGGGATGCGTTAGAAGCGCAAGGCCGCATCGCCAATTGCGAACTCAAGGTCAGATGCAGGGACGGGAGCATTCTCGACGGAGTTTTTTTTGGCGAAATCGTCGCCAGCCAGAAGAAAAAATATTTTCTCACCGTCATGATCGACCAGACCGCACGCAAGCGGATGGAGACGGAACTGAATGAGGAGCGCCAGCGACTGGCAGGCATTATCGAAGGAACCCATGTCGGGACGTGGGAATACAACGTCCAAACAGGGGAGGTCGTCTTCAATGCGCGTTGGGCTGAAATCATCGGATACACGCTGGCCGAAATTTCCCCACTCTCTATTGAAACCTGGGAAAAGTTTGCCCATCCCGACGATTTGAAAGCCAGCAACAAGCTGCTTGAAAAGCATTACCGGGGCGAGCTGGATTACTACGAGTTTGAGGCGCGGATGAAGCACAAGGACGGCAGATGGATCTGTGTCCTTGACAGAGGAAAAGTGGCCACATGGACGGAGGACGGCAAGCCGTTGCTCATGATGGGAACGCACAAGGACATCACTCTTCGGAAAAGCATGGAAAACAGCCTGCGCGAAGCACTGGATCGCTCCAATAACGCGACCGCCGCAAAAAGTGAATTCCTAGCAATGATGAGCCACGAACTGCGAACGCCGCTCAATGGAGTGCTCGGCTTTGCCGAACTCCTCGCCGAAACGGCGCTCGACGAAGAGCAAAAATCCTACGCGCAGACGATCAGTCACAGCGGGGAGCATCTTCTCAGCGTCGTCAACGACATCCTCGACTTCTCCAGCATTGAAAAAGGTTCCCTGACGCTCCATTCCGCGCTGTTTTCCATCGCCAACCTCGTGGAGCTATCCGCCGCGGGCACACGCAAAGCCGCCGCTGACAAAGGGCTTGCCTTCCGCTGCGAAGTGGCCGGTGGTGTCCCGGCGCAGGTCACCGGCGACGAGCGCCGGATCCGCCAGATCCTCATCAACCTACTGGGCAACGCTGTCAAGTTCACTTCGGTCGGGTCGGTCGTCCTCCGCATCGCCCCAGGAGCCACCAGCGGGCGAGGATTCCTGGATTTCTCTGTCGAAGACACGGGCATCGGGATTTCCTCCGGGACGCTCGACCACCTGTTCAAGCCCTTCACGCAGGGAGACTCTACGACGCATCGACGGTTTGGGGGCACCGGGCTCGGGCTGGCGATCAGCAAGCGCGTCGCCGAAGCGATGGGTGGCTCGATCACGGTCGCCTCGACGCCGGGTTCGGGAAGCACGTTCACATTCCACCTCCCGATCGAGGACCCGCCCCCCATTGCTTCTCTCACTGCCTCACCGGTGCGCTGCCTCCAGAAACCCGCCTCGCACGACGGATTTCTGGTGCTCGTAGTTGACGACGACAAAGCCAGCAGAGTGCTTGCTGGCGAAATGCTCCGCTCGCTCGGCTACCGTGCCGAATTCGTTGCCAACGGGGAAGAGGCTGTCAATGGCTACTCTCCAGAGAGTTATTCCGCCATTCTTATGGATCTGCAGATGCCGGTCATGGACGGGCTTGAGGCCACGGCGAGGATCCGAGAGATCGAGGCGGCTACTGAAGTCCACGTGCCGATCATCGCGCTCACTGCAAATGTGATGCATGGCGCCCGCGAACGATGCCTCGCAGCAGGTATGGACGACTTCCTCGCCAAGCCGTTCAGGAAGGACGAGCTTGCTGTCAGACTCGCGAGTGCAGTTCGCAGGAGCTGAAAGACCTCGCAATGCTCATGATACCAAACACCAGAATTAACCCGACTGGTAATGCTCCGAGATGTAGGGGCAGTTGGCACAGCTGCCCCTACAGCAAGCGCCTGCATGAGGTACTGCTATTCCGAGTGTTGGTATAAAGACAAGGCCCTTGTGAGACTCCTTGTCTTACTCCCATGATCCCCAAGGATGTGAAAACTAGCGCGAATAAAGTTCTACGACGAGCTGCTCGTTGACGATCGGGTTGATCTCTTCGCGGCTCGGGATGCGGACGACACTGCCGGTGAGATTGTCCTTGTCTGCCAGAAGCCAGTCGGGAGTCGTGGCGATCTGGGTCAATTCCACGCCGCGAACGCCGAGGCGCTTAGATTTTTCGGCGGTCTTGACGGCGATGACGTCACCGGGCTTGAGGTTCATCGAGGCGGTATCCGTCTTGCGCCCATTAACCGTGATATGGCCGTGTGCAACCATCTGGCGGGCACCGCGCAGGGTCTTGGAGAACCCCAATTTCTGGACGACATTGTCGAGGCGGGTCTCGAGGAGCTGGAGCAGAATTTCCCCCGTGACACCGCGTCGGGTGCTCGCGATCTGAAAGTAGCGGCGGAACTGCTTTTCCAGCACGCCATACTGGTGCCGGAGTTTCTGTTTCTCGGCCAGCGCAATCGCGTAGTCGCTCTGCTTGCGGCGGGAACCCTTCGGGCCATGCTGGCCGGGAGGATAGTTCTTGTTTTCAAAAGCTTTCGCCGAGCCGCTGATGAGAACGCCGTAGCGGCGGCTGACTTTGGTTTTGGGTCCTGTGTAACGTGCCATATCGAATAATTTCTAATTACTAATTTCCAATTGATAATTGCTCACACGCGGCGTTGTTTTGGCGGGCGGCACCCATTGTGCGGAACGGGAGTGACATCGCGTATGACCGTGACGTCGAGCCCGATCGCCTGCATGGCGCGGACGGCGGATTCGCGGCCAGCCCCTGGGCCTTTGACGCGAACCTCGACTTCTTTGAGCCCGTGGCCCATCGCCTGGCGACAGGCGTCCTGTGCGACCATCTGGGCCGCGTAGGCAGTGCTTTTGCGCGAGCCTTTGAACCCGCATTTTCCGGCGCTCGACCATCCGATCACCTGGCCGCGTAGGTCGGTGACGGTGACAATCGTGTTGTTGAAGCTGGCCTGCACGTGGGCGATCCCCTGCGAGATATTTTTGCTGCCCTTCGCCTTGACGATCTTGACCGGCTCGATGGCGTCATCGAGAGAAATGCTGATCGGCGCGGGAGCGGCTGCGGGGGCGGCCTCCTTGGATTTCTTCGGCGCCTTGACCTTCGGGGCTTTGGCTTTTTCCTCGACTGCGGCTGCGGGTGCGGCAGGAACCTCGGCGGGCGCCGCCTCGACGGCGGGAACGGCAGGCACCTCAGCAGCAGGGGCGGCAGGAGCTTTTTTCTTCGGGGCCGCCTTGGGCTTCTTCACCTCTGCGGCGGGCGCCTCAGGGGCGGGAGTTTGTGTGACAGGAGCCTCGGCGGCGGGGGCTTCGGTGACAGGCACCTCCGCGGCGGGCGTTTCGTTGGATGGATTCTCTTCGGCCATGGTCAGTTTCTAATTAGACTTTACCCGCTTTGGCGTCCTTGTTGCGCTGGACACCGACGGTTTTGCGCGGACCCTTGCGGGTGCGGGCGTTGGTGGAGGTGCGCTGTCCGCGCACCGGGAGGCTGCGGCGGTGGCGGATGCCACGGTAGCAGTTGATCGCCTGCAGGCGCTTCAGGTTGCCCTGAACTTCGCGGCGCAGATCGCCTTCAATCGGGATTTTGTTTGCGTTGATCGCGTGGATGATCGCGTTCAATTGCTCGGGCGAAAGGTCTTTGGCCCGTGCGTTCGGGTCAATGTTTGCCTGCTCGAGAACCTTTTTCGTGTTGCTCGGGCCCATGCCGTAAATGTAGGGCAGGGAGGCTTCGATGCGTTTGTCGCCGGGGATGTCAACTCCAAGTAAGCGTGGCATAATTTTCTATGGTTGTTGGTTATCGGGCTGGTCTCAGCCCTGCTTTTGTTTGTGGCGCGGGTTTTTGCAAACCACGCGGACGACGTTCTTGCGGCGCACAATTTTGCAGGCTTCGCACATTCTTTTGACTGAGGCTCGGACTTTCATTTTCTTCTGTAGTTATTTGGTGACGACGATTCGTTTTTGTGCCGGTAGGTGATTCGGCCCTTGCTGAGGTCGTAGGGGGACATCTCCACCATGACCCGATCCCCGGGGAGGATGCGGATGAAGTGCAGCCGCATCTTACCGGAAATGTGAGCGAGGATGCGGTGCCCGTTTTCCAGTTCGATTCGGAACATGGTATTCGGGAGCAGCTCGACAACTTTACCTTCTACTTCAATAGCGTCTTTCTTGGCCATGTCAATACTTCCGGCGTGTTGTCGGTGACCAGCACCGTGTGCTCGAAATGGGCGGAGGGGAGGCCGTCGTCGGTGACGGCTGTCCACTTGTCGGCGAGTAAGCGGACTTTCGCTTTGCCCATGTTGATCATGGGTTCGATGGCGATCGTCATTCCGGCCTTCAATTTTGGTCCGGTGCCGCGTTTGCCGAAATTGGGGACCTGCGGGTCCTCGTGCAGGTGGCGTCCGACACCGTGCCCGACGAATTCGCGCACGACGCTGTAGCCGTGGCTGATGGCTTGGGATTCGACGTAGTGGGAAATGTCGCCGATCCTGTTGCCCGGGCGGGCGAGAGCGACCGCACCCTGCAGGATTTCCTCGGTGGCCGTGAGGAGTCGCTCGGTCTCGGGGTCGATAATCCCGACGGGAACCGACATCGCGGTGTCCCCGATCCAGCCGTCGCGGATAATGCCCACGTCCAATTTCACCACGTCGCCGTAGACGATTTTCCGGGGGCCTCCGATTCCGTGGATGACCTCCTCGTTGATGCTGATGCAGATATGACCAGGAAATTTCCGATAGCCGAGAAACGCGCTGCGCACGCCGGCCTCAGACATGAGTTGGGAGGCGGCGTGGTCGACCTCGCCGGTCGTCACTCCCGGGACGAGTTTGGTGACAAGCTCATTGAGAACCTGGGCGGCGGACTCGCCGGCGCGCCGCATTTTCTCGATTTCGTGGGGGCGTTTGATCGGGATCATGAGTCCCCCCTCAAGTCGTTGTAGAGGTCGTTGTAGAGAAGCTGGAAGACGGCGTCGCGGCCGAACCGGACATCGACTTTTTTCAATAGCCCCGCAGCCTCGTAGTATTCGGTGATCGGCTTGGTAAACTCGTGATACTGGGCCAGGCGCTGGTCGAGAGCCTCCAGCGTATCGTCCTGCCTGCGCGCGAGGACGCCATCGCATTTCGGGCAAGGATCCTCCACGGAAAGCTTGTGGAATTTCTCGCTGAAAACCGACCCGCAGCTTTTGCAGGTCAGGCGGCCCAGCATGCGGATGCGGACCACGTCGTCGGGGAGTTCGAGAAGATAGACGGTTTGGATCTCGATCGATTTAGATTCGAGAAGCGAGTTCAGGGCGGTGGCTTGCCCGATAGTGCGGGGGAAACCGTCAAAGAGAAATCGCGAGTGGGTCCCGAGCCACTGGCCGACGAACCGGAGGGCGAGTTCATCCGGGAAAAGAAGCCCGCGGCTCGCGTAGGAATCCGCTTCGAGGCCGATGGGGGTCCCCTTCGCGCGCTCGTCGCGGACGATGGCGCCCGTGGAGACGTGCGGAATGCCGAAGACCGCCCCGAGGAGGGAGGCTTGCGTGCCCTTGCCGGAGGCCGGCGGACCAAGCAGAACAATTCGGTTCTTCAATTGTTCGGAGCGTGCACTACTGGTGCGACGCGAGATAAATGGTCACTCCTGCGATGATGAGGAGGCCCAGCGCGGCATACATCCAGACGAGGGTTTGATCGTCGAGCAGGTTGCCCGAACCCATTCGCGGACGCTGGTCGCGCGCACCGCGGATCCGTCCTTTGCGAAGGAACCCGTCGTAGTGGCGCTGGAGGAGGTGGGTTTCCACCTGGCGCATCGTGTCGAGCACGACGCCGACAATGATCAGGAGGCCGGTGCCGCCGAAAAACTGCGATGTCATGTAAGGCACTTTGAGCCCCTGAGTCAGCATCTGCGGCAGGACCGCGATGATCGTGAGGAAGGCCGCGCCCGCAAATGTCAGGCGCGTCATCGTGTAATCGAGAAAATCCGCGGTCGGCTTGCCGGGACGGACTCCCGGGATGAAGCCCCCGTATTTTTTCAGATCGTCGGCGATCTGGACCGGCTGGAACTGGGTGGCGACCCAGAAATAGCTGAAGAAGAAAATCATCACGCCATAGAGGGCGTAGTGGATCCAGCCGGATGTGAGTTCGTTAGAGAGGGCTTGTGCCCAGTGCTGCCCTGGGAATGCCATGTTGAAGATCGTCGAAGGAAACAGAAGGATCGCCTGGGCGAAGATGATCGGCATGACGCCCGCGTAGTTGATCTTGAGCGGCATGTATTGGGTCTGCCCTCCATAGACCTTGCGTCCGACGACACGCTTGGCGTATTGGATGCTGACTTTCCGCTGCGCCTGGGTGACCGCGATGACGGCGGCGACGACGAAGACAAGAAACGCCACCATGAGGACGAGCACGACCGGGCTGACCGTCGACTGGGAGTCCGCATTCGCGGGAACGAACGTTCTCCACGCCTGGATCAAACCTGCCGGAAGCTGGGCGAGAATGCCGATGGTGATGATCAATGAGACGCCATTGCCGATGCCCCGCTCGGTGATCTGGTCGCCGATCCACATCAGGAACATTGTGCCGGCGGTCATGGTCAGGATGATCGTCATCTGGAACCCGAACCCCGGTGAGGGCACGAGACTGACTCCCATCCGGTTGATCGTGTCCATGATCTGGGGCAGAAAGGGGTTGTGCTGCGGGTTCTCGAAAGATTTGGCGAGCAGGTAGGCCTGGAAAATGCAAAGCCCGATCGTCGCATACCGGGTGTATTGCATGATCTTCTGGCGGCCGCCGTCTTCACGCGAGAGCTTCCCGAGCTGCGGGATGACCGCAGTGAGGAGCTGAAGCATGATCGAGGCGCTGATGAACGGCATCACGCCGAGCGAGAAAATCGCGCAGTTCTGGAGCGCGCCGCCGCTGAAGAGGTTGAAGAGATCTGCTACCCCGCCTGCGGAGGCGGCATTGGCGCGGTCGAAGAACCAGTGCCGGAGCACGTCGGCATTGACGCCGGGCGCCGTGATCGCCGAGCCGGCGCGCACGACAACAATCATCGCCATCGTGAACAGCACGCGGGTGCGCAGTTCCGGGATCTTGAAGATGTTGGCGAAGGCGGCGATCATGCGGCCTTACTTGGCTTTTTCCGATTTTGGGATCTCGACCGACCCGCCAGCTTTTTCGATTTTTTCGCGGGCGGTGGCGCTGACCTCGTCAACGAGGACATTGAGCGCCTTGGTGATTTCCCCGCGGCCGAGGATCTTGACCCCGTCGAAGCGACCGTTGACAAGGCCCGCCTTGCGGAGCGAATCCTCGGTCACCGAATCCCCAGCGGAAAAAGTCTTCTCGAGTGAGTCGAGGTTGACGACCCCGTAAACGGTTTTGAAAGCGGCATTGTTGAACCCGCGCTTTGGCAGGCGGCGGAACAGCGGCATCTGGCCACCTTCGAATCCCGGACGGATCGATCCGCCCGAGCGGGCCTTCTGGCCCTTGTGGCCTTTGCCGGAGGTCTTTCCCTTGCCGGAGCTTTCGCCGATACCGAGGCGTTTGCGGCGGTGCTTGGCACCGGGATTGGGTTTGAGGTCGTGGAGTCTCATGGGATCAGGCTGCTACTGGCTCCGCGACGACGGACTTGGCCCGGATGGCCTTGCCGCGCAGGCGGAATATTTCTTCTTTTTGGCGGAGCTGGGTCAGGGCCGCGATCGTCGCGTGGACGACGTTCGCGTGGTTGCTCGATCCCAGCGATTTCGCGAGGACGTCGCGGATTCCGACCGCTTCGATGACGGCACGGACACCGCCGCCAGCGATCACACCGGTTCCGGGAGAGGCGGGACGAAGGAGGACGCGTCCGCCGCCGAATTCCCCGAGGACCTCGTGCGGGATCGTGTTTTCGTGGACCGCGATTTTGACCATGTGCTTCCTCGAGGCATCAGTCGCCTTGCGGATCGCTTCGCTGACTTCGTTCGCCTTGCCGAACCCGACGCCAACTTTTCCCTTGCGGTCGCCACAGACGATGAGGGCGCTGAAGCTGAAGCGGCGTCCGCCCTTCACGACTTTGGCGCATCGGTTGATGAACACGACTTTCTCCGTCGTCTCCTTGGGCTCGCTGGGAGTGTCCGAGCGTGAATTCCTTCTATCTCTGGGTTTCGGAGGCATGATGTGTGTTGATTAAAATTCGAATCCGCCTTCACGGGCGGCATCGGCCAGGGCTTTGACTTTGCCGTGGTATTTGAAACCGCCGCGATCGAAGACCACCTTGGTGATTTTTTTGGAGGCGGCGCGCTCGGCGACGAGCTTGCCGACCTTCTGGGCGCCCTCCACGTTCGCGCGGGTCTTGGCACCCGAGCGGAGATCCGCTTCGGTCGTGTTGACCGAGACGATGGTTTTTCCCGCCTCGTCGTCGATGACCTGGGCGGTGATGTGGCGTCCGGAAAAATGGACGGCCAGACGCGGGCGATCGGCTGTTCCGGTGACTTTCTTGCGGAGGCGGACGTGGCGGTGTTGGCGTTTGTCTGTGGCGGACATGATTTATTGGACGGTTTTGCCTTCTTTGCGGCGGATTTGCTCGCCAACGAAACGCACGCCCTTGCCCTTGTAGGGCTCCGGCGGATAAAACGCGCGGATGTCGGCGGCGCACTGACCCACGACGTGGTTGTCGATGCCTTCGATGGTGATTTTCGTGTTGTCCACGACGGTGATTTTGATTTCCGCCGGGATCGAGAAGAGGATCGGGTGGGACTTGCCGAGGCTGAGGTTGAGGGTCTTGCCCTGGACATTGGCCTTGAAGCCGACGCCCTGGATTTCGAGCTCGCGCTTGAACCCTTCGTTGACGCCCGTGACCATGTTCGCTACCAGCGCGCGGGAGAGCCCGTGCAGCGCCTTTTCCTGGCGGGATTCGCCTGCGCGGGTGAGAGCGACTTCCGTGCCTTCGACCTTGGCGGTGATGGCGGCTGGCAGCGTCCATTCCAGCTTGCCCTTGGGACCTTCCACAGCGACGGAGCCGGACTCGGAGACCGAGACCTTCACCTTCGCGGGAAGCGTGATTTTTTTGTTGCCGATACGTGACATGTTACCAGATGTAGGCGAGGACTTCGCCGCCGACGTTTTGTTTGCGCGCTTCCTGACCGGAGAGGACTCCGCGGGGAGTCGAGAGCACCGCGATGCCCATGCCGCCGAGGACGCGGGGGATTTCCCCTGCTCCCACATAGCGGCGCAGACCGGGGCGGCTCACCCGCTTGAGCCCGGCGATGGCGCTG
>Ga0194053_10000906_pt1 | contig 20569 bp, 18 predicted proteins | sample SepL228m_MetaG_FD_161684 | JGI IMG/M metagenome (GOLD analysis project Ga0194053, IMG submission 161684) | Anoxic zone freshwater microbial communities from boreal shield lake in IISD Experimental Lakes Area, Ontario, Canada - Sep2016-L227-8m | ecosystem: Environmental > Aquatic > Freshwater >... | reverse complement strand
GGCCATAAGGAACCCGCCCTGCCAAGATGTCGGTGTGTAATTGCTCAAGCCGGTTATCCAATCCGGCAATAAATCGAGCCACATCAGGCCGCGCACGTTTTCCTTGAGCCGCCTTGTAGCTGGCGAGTTGAAGGTTGTGCAAAGCCGCAATGTCGCAAAGCTCAATGCGCTGGCGGTGCATTATCGTGTTCCTGTGGTTCGGGCAGAGACGTTTTCAGGACTTGCAAAAAGGCGCTGCCATATTTTTCAAGCCGTGCTTTACCAACGCCCTCTATTTTTGCCAACTCACTTTCCGATCTAACCCGGCCTGTGACCATCCCCGCCAGTTGCTCATTGGTGAACAAGGCATAAGCCGGGATTCCTTCCTGTTCTGACAGTGCTTTACGCAGATTTCTGAGTTGGGCATAAAGCGCAAAATCCTGTTCGCTTAACACGTCTCTGTAATCAATTTTATCACGTCGATTAGTGACATTACCTGCCACAGGCAGGTTGATGCCCTCCATAAAAGTAACACAAATAGACCAATAACTTTCAATGCCTACATCAACAAACTGTTTTTCCAAGGTCATCACCCGGTGTTGCGCACAAAAGGCGTTGAGCGTTTGCTGGGCCTGTTCCGGCCATTTTGCCGGTACGGTAAAAAAGTGCATTTTCATGGCTATTTTTTCCTTGGTTTCTTCCTGCCCGGCACACCGCGCCCGGACTGACCGTCGCGCTCCGCTGCGACTGTCCGTCCGGACGCCGTGCGCCTGCCTGCCTGCCCTTCCCGGGATACGCCTGTTCGACCTAGGGCAAGGCGGAAACCGAAGTCGTCGAGGCGTTCATCAGGATCGTACCTGTAGCGGTAAGCAGAACGCGAGCTCCTGGCGTAGTGGATCCAGGAACCGCCGCGCAAGACCCGGAAAGAGCCATCCTTAGGCCCCGTCGGATCAATCGCCGCAGTAGGTTCATAGTCACCATACCAGTCCGCACACCATTCCAACACATTTCCGTGCATCTCATACAAACCCCACGGATTGGCGGACAGACTTTTAACCGGCAGCGTTTTTTCCCGGTATTCGCCTTTGGCTGCGCCCGCGTAAGGGTAATTGCCGTTATAATTGACCTGCTCCGTGGTGATGTTGCCACCAAAAGAAAACGGTGTGACTGTTCCTGCCCGGCAGGCATATTCCCATTCGGCTTCGCTGGGCAGTCTGGCCAATAAGCCGGGCTGGCTTTGGTTCAGGCGCAAGATAAACGCTTGAACATCATCCCAACTGACATTTTCAACCGGATTGTTAGAATTGTCTTTAAAACGGCTGGGGTTTTCGCCAGTCACCGCCAACCAAAGCGCTTGTGTACACGCCGAATCCGCCAGCCAATAGCCTTGGGTCAGGGTGACTCGATGTTGTAGCTCATTATCCAATCTTTCCGGTTCATCATTGGACGAGCCCATCATAAACGTGCCGGGATTGATCCAGCGAAAACGCTGGGTTATGCCGTGCAGCGCCAGATCGGCATAAAGGCCGTAATTATCCTGACCCATTCCGGTTGCCCAGGAGGGCTTTGCCAAGCGCTCAAACCGCAGGTGCTGTTGTCCGTTATAAATAGACAAGACTGATGGTATCTTTACCGATTCATTTTGCAGGGTCAGCAATGGCGGCAACACCAGTGGATTATCCTGCGGCGCTGTTTGCCAAAACCAGGTTTGATAAGTGCCTGATAATTCGTGTTCTCCCCAAGACCACAGAATGGCTGAGCGGTCGAGCTCCAAATCCGCCAAAGGTGATACGCCCAACTCGGCGGTTTCCGGTGTAAACTCCACGCTCAAGCTTAGTCGGCAATCCGCTTGCTGAATTAACTTGAGTTTTTGCGGAGTTTGCACGGATAGCGTCATTAACCAGGCGATGGGATTTATCCCCTCCGGTAAAGTGTGCGCAGTGCGCTTTGTATCCGCCTCAATAACGGCGACTGACAAGTACTCAATATAGCGTTCTTTGCTTGCCAGGAGGGGCGACACCCATTGCAAATGCCGGTCAGCTAATTGAATTTGCAGGGCGCGTGCGTCCTGATTAACCGAAGCCGGCACTTTTTCCTGCAAGGAATTTGTCACCCTTTGGAAAAACGCGCGTGCTCTGTTAATGTGCGTTGCTTCAGCAGCATCGTCCTGGTTGTTTGTTAAATGACACCAAACCAGGGTTTCTTCATGATGAATGGCCTGGGGTAATTGAGCGTGCCAGTCCCTGATGCAATCCAGGGTGCGTTGTTGCAAAGCGTTTGGCAACTGCTGAAATACTTCCCGCCATTCGTTTACGGCATACGGTGAAATGGCACAGGCTATGGATGACGTATCGAGATGTTGATGACACCAAACTTCGCCTTCCAAGCCGGCATCATGACCCTCATCAGGTAAACAACGGCGTAAATCACGCAGTAAAGCGGGTTCCGCACGGGTAGCCACTGACAACATGGCCATTAAGGTTTTACATCCGGAGTAGTCTTCTTTTATTGACCGGAACGGGCTTTCCATAACGCTACGCATTCTGGGGATGGTGCGTAACGTGCTGTCCGGGCTGAGCCTTACCGTTTGTGCGGCATTCACTAATGAAGGCTGCAAATGCCGGGCAGATACCGGAGCCAATATCACGACGCGGACACCTAGTCTACGATAATCATCTAACTTGTTTTGCCAGCATACACCAGGCCAGGGATGGGCCGGATCAACCATGCCCATGTCGCTGACCAGCAATAAGGTGCTGCCTGCCCTCAGGTCAGGCCAATCGATGAAGCGACCGCCGGGCTTACCTTCAATTAATTGTTGCAGCGGTTTTTGCGGTACACCCTGCAGCCTGAAAAAATGGATCTGCTGGTGTAATCGCGTTTGCAAATTTTTTCGCAACTCATGCCAATCGTCCCAGTAAGGCGTTAAGCGATCTGAAAAATCGAGAATGACTGTTAAGGGATTAGGCCAGGCCAACCGGCTTAAACGCGGCAGTTGACGTATGGCTATACCTCGCGCCACACCTTCAGCCAAACGTTTAAAATCAATGCCGCTTATATGTCGGCAAGCAACGGCTTGCCGTAAGCGCGGCCACAGCCGCGTCCACGGGACAATGGGCAGGGCTTTGGGAGTTGGATGGTCGGCATACCAAGGATTCATGTCGGCGGAGGTCAGCTTGCCTGAATCACTGGCCTCCTGTCCTTGTGCTTGCCCTTCTTCATTGGGCTGCACAGTTTCTACCGACACCAACCGATAGGGGCGAAACACATCATTTAGTTCCGGGGTTTCGGCCAGTAAAGGCTCTTTGTCTGCTGGTATTTGCTTAGCTTTTGTTTCTGTTTCAGCATCTGGCTTTTGTTCTTCGGTTTTTGGGAAAAACCCGAAAATCGCTGCCAACGCCATTTCCCTGCCGGTAATTTCATGCGCTGCGTTTTTTTGCACTGCCGCTAATGCGTATAATAAATCCGCGCGGCCACAAGCACCGACAAAAGTCGGTGTGGAAAATAACGTAAAGTCGTCAGGTTGGTGTGGCACGGACTAACCTTTAGCGGCTGATGATGACCTGTTTTTGATAGGCAAATTTGTAAACCCGCTCTAACCACTGTTGCTGCCGAACTTCATCATTCGGTGCCAAGTGCTCTAACCCCCGTAATAAATCCAGGTATTCGGCCAAGCCGGGCATGGAACTATCACCCTCGCTGGCTTTTCGATCTGCTTCCAGGTAGGTAGCGGCCTTATTCAACAGGTCTTGTGATAAGGCGGGAAGCGTCATGTCTGAATCAGTCTGCTTGGGATCACGAAAATGAACACGCGCCCGTTCTTTTATCCATGCGGTAAAATCCTTGTCCACTTCAATGTTTAAAACGAGGCAACGACGCACAAAAGCCGGAGGCAATTCGCGGTCTTCATTGGTAGTAATAATAATCACAGGCCGTGGGATATTATCAGATTTAATTTCCTCATCCCAAGGCAGTCTAAAACCGGTATTGGCCAACACTTCCAGCAAACTGTTCGGCAGCTCGGAATCAGCTTTATCAATTTCATCGAGTAACAGCACACAACCCTTGGTTTTTGCCCGCACTTGTTGCTGGATAACGTCTTCATTTAACAAGGTTAAGGTTCTGTCAGGGCGTTGTGCGTTGGCATGACAAGGCGGTGCCAATTGCTGTTCGGCCAAAGTCCAATTAATCGCCCACCACAATACGCCGGGACTCACGTAATGATTGGCTTTGGTTGGATCGGTTTTAATTTTAACGCTCGCCCCTAATGCCTGGGCATCGGCCAAGCGGGCTATGGCATCGAAGCGCCACAGTAAATCTTGCGGCTCTGTCCGTGCCGTCACCACTTCATAGACAAATGCCCTTTCTAAATATTCCGCCGCAGCGCGTGCCAGATCACTTTTACCGGTACCCGGCAAGCCCCGCACCAGCAAAGGCCGCCCGCAGGCTTCCGCTAATTTGATGGCATCTTGTGATTCCCCATCCAACAGATACCGGCTTGCTGGCCAGGTGCCGGTTGCGGGGAGATATAGTTCCTCTGCTTTTGGGCGTTCGGGGGTGGTTTCGTTACTCATGTTACGATTTATCCTATAAACGGTAAAAGCAGTTCAGTAATTTTTTCAACACTGCCAGCGATGCTGGCTATATCTTTAAAGCTACTTAACGCTGCTTTGGCTTTCGTCAAAACGGATTTATCCGCACCGGATTTTTTTTGGATTTCGGTTTCGATATCTTGGGTGGTTTTATCGATGACAGCATAATCCTGTTTGCTGACGTCATTGGCTTCATCCGCGCTGCTTTTCAATTGCTTAAGCAGTTGTAACAGTTGTTCAGTATCTTGCGCGGCAATTTGAATATTACCCTGCCCGACCTGCGAACTTGTTTGGGTTCCGGAAACAATGTTGACGGTCGTGTTTGAGCCTATGTTGCTTAAATTAATACCTGTAGTCATGTCATTTGCCTGTGTTGGATTTTGCTGAGGCGGATCCTGCCGATTTTTTGCGTTTCCATACGTTTTATTGAAATTTTCAACAACTTTGTTATCTACTACCACCATTCCACGTATGTTTTCTTCCTGCGTATGGAGTACTTCAGATGTGTCGCCGACACCATAAACAAATAAGGGCAAGCGGTTCTCTGTTTTTTCTCTAAAAGCTTCGGCAATTCCCGGGCTACCTAATGGGTGATTACGGAGTTGTTCCTGGTGAATATAAACACCCTGCAAGCGTGAATTTTCCGGATTAAGCTGATGACGGTTAATTATTCCCATCAAAACATTTATCGCATTGACCGAGTTAAAGTCCTGATCGTCGTCGTCTAAGGCTTTCAACAGCTTTTTAGCCATTTCCAAACAAACAGTTTCTTTATCCCAGATACCATTAGTTGGTTGAAAATCCCCCATCTTTGCAAGCCGTGAATTACGTTGCCCACTTTCAAAATCCAGATTTGCTTCATCATAGCCGGGAACGAGCGGCATTGTGGTTTTACAAGCATTAATCAATTCCAGTGTTTCTTTACGATTGACTGGAATGTTGGTTAAGCCTTTTTCGTCTTCATCACATTTACGCACCAGTGTTTGCAGTAAATACGCAAATAATTCGTATAATGCATCAGGGGTTTTTTGAGTTGTTACATAATTATTAGCAATATTTAAAAACGACAAAACACGTTTAAAGCGATTATCGCCGTGATCATTATTTTTAACTAAATCATCAGCGATTTCATACCACTGAGGTGGAGAAAATGGAATAGCTAATGGACCACCTTTGAGGCTATTTATAAAATCCGATACAATAGCTTGTATTTCAACATGTTGTAATTGTATGGCAAGACGTTCTATAAGCCTCACCTGCCATATTTTGCTCCCTTCTGTGCCTTCACTGGAATTTTTTAATGGAGATACTTTTGAACTTGGCGGGATGTTTGAGTTTTGCCCAGGAAATGCGTCGACCAAACGTGTTGGCGAAGTTGATTCTTGTTGGGCGATTTTTTTGATGAATTCCACTAACAGCCGATGCTGGATGGCTTCTTTGCTTTCGGGCTTGGCAATTGATGAATGGTCAGAGCCTGGCACTTTATAGGGATCGCCAAAATACCTGGCTGCGGAAAAGGGCTCAACAATCTGTTTTTTAAATAGCGTTTTTAAAATAGTTGTTTTAAAAATTGTTGGCTTATCTTCAATCAGCTCTTTCCCCTGTATGTTCAGTTTACCCGATTCCTTGATGTTTTTGAACTCCTTATCAAGTTCATTGAGCCAATTATTTTTTTGAGAAAATCCCAGTGCCTTTGCTTGTGCATTCCCGACCAGGTTGGATAATAGTTTTACATAATTAGCATAATCCGACCCCAATGAAGGGGATGCCACCAAAAACAGACCAATAGAAAGGTTTTGTTTTTTTATATCAAGGATTCGTTCGACAATGAATTTACGAACTACAATTCCACCCATGCTATGGCAGACAAAAATAATTTGATGATTATTGATTACCTTGTCAACGTTAAATAAACGTTCCTTAAGGTCGTCAACTATATCGCTAATGCTATAGGTGCCGCTAAAAATCCCTGTTTGATAGGTGTAAACATAAATACCCGGTTCTGACAATTCCGGTTCTTGTTGCAGAAGTTCAGGCCAATACGCGCCATTACTGTTCCGCCAACACTCCTCACCACTCGATAAAATACCATGGACAAAAACCACTGATGTTTCACCTGCCGGTTTACGAACCCACTCACCCTGCATTTTTTTACCTGGACGAATTACAGTAAGTACTAGAATAACGGATACATCTGAAACTGTAAACTAAGGATGTTAAGATCGAATTAATGCAAAAGTCTATTTTTTATTGAGGTTAATTTCTGGCTTTTGGCGACTAATTCAGGGATATTTCAAAAACCTTTAAATACATGGTCAATTCTTGAAAATTTAGGCGGACATGGATCAAAACATCCAGACCCAAAATGATTGCTAATTTGACGTGGGTGGCTGCATGTGTTGGGTAGTGCCATTTTATTCGCTAGTATTGACTGTCTGCTTTTCCTCGATATCCTGCCATTCGGAAATCCGGGGTGAATGTCCGCAAGGGGTCGCTATGTTAAGCTTAATAACATAGTGGCCGCTATGTGTAGGACTGAACTTTTTTTATCACAAAAAATGCTAATAATCTCTGTAGGTCGGGTTAGGCGCTAGCCGTAACCCGACACAGATACTTCGATTTTTCGGGTTACGCTGTCGCTAACCCGACCTACGCAATGTTAATTGCAAAAAGTGTAAACCGAGGAGTGAAGGATGCCAAAAATTAACGGTGTTAATCCTCTCTTCCAGCCTTTATTTTTTTTCTTTTTCAACTTTTTCAGATTCAGATATGACTGCCGAATAACATTCCATCAAGCTTTCAGTATAGTTGGTGTGAGCTTCAGCAAGATCTTTAGCGGAACCAAAATCAGTACGTAATTCTTCAAGTGTTTTTTTAGGATCTGCTGCTTGGGCCAACGTCAGCATTTTTGCATAGTTACGATAAGCGGTCAGACGAGCGGGATCGAAAGGAAAAATACCCGGCATGTTTTGTGAAGTAGTATCTACTACGCACTTGGTCATGTACTCAGGTGTTATTTTGTAGTCTTTAATATCCGCTTCTTTCTGCATTTGTTCTAATACAGCTTGTTCGTATTGATTTTTATCTGCGCAAGCCGGGAGCAATAATGCGGATAAAGAAAGGAATAATATTTTTTTCATGAAGGGTTACCGTTATTGAGTGTAGTGTTATTTGCCGCATTATACGCACTTACCTTACGTTTAAGATAAAAGCTTGAATATTCCTGTTTTAATCCATCTCTTTCATTGCCTGTCTTATCCAAGCCTCGGCTTCTGCATTAACATCAGTTGCTTTGCGACCTTTACTTTCAATAACGGGTCCAATTTTTAGCTTTATCACGCCGGGGTATTTTAAAAAACTATAGCGAGGCCAATAATCACCGGCATTATGAGCAACAGGAATAACAGGATAACCTGATTTACAAGCCAACATGGCACCGCCGATATTAAACTTCAACACATCTCTAACACCCGCACGCGTCCCTTCAGGGAAAACCAGTACAAATAAACCTTCATTTAGATATTTTGTACCTTTTTCAAGCAACGTACGCAGTGCCGCACGCTGATTTTTTCGGTTTATAACAATCGATTTCAAGGTTAGCAATGACCAGCCCCAAATCGGTAAATAGAGCAATTCCTGCTTTATAACAACAGAATGCGGGGGCAGAATATATCTTAAGGCAAGCGTTTCCCATGCAGATTGATGGTTACTTAATAAAATAGCCGGCTGTTTTGGATTGATATGCTCCAGCCCTTCTACTTCAAAAGTGAGACCGCAAAAAACTTTCGTCATCCAGCCGATAATGGCGCACCAGGCATGACCTATCTGCCAGCGAATTTTGAAGTTTGTCAGCATACCTAAAATAAGCAAGATACCCACTACAGTAGCGGTAGAAAAAATACCCAAAAACAAAAGGGTAGAACCAATATAGTTTTTATACCGGGTGTCTTGATGTGATGTATGTTGCTGCGTCATATAAATTGTCAAAAGTAGGAATATTGAGGTCGGGATTATCAATTAAGGTTTTTTGGCCTTTACCGGTTTTAACCAGTATTGGCTGTCCACTTACAGCCTCTGCCGCTTGTAAATCACGCAAGGAATCGCCAATCACGGCAATGGCTGTTAAGTCGGCATTAAAATCAGCGGCAAAGGCTTTAAGTAAACCCGCCTTGGGTTTTCTGCAATCACAAGTGCTATCCGCGCCGTGCGGACAATAATAAATGGCCGTAATATCACCGCCTTTTTCGCTGACTAACCGGCGCATTTTAGCGTGAATTTGTTCCAGCATCACTTCATCAAGCAAGCCTCGCGCAACCCCTGATTGATTGGTGACGACAATAACTTGATAACCCTGCGCGTTAAGCAAAGCAATCGCCTCAAGGCTGCCGTCAATGGGTATCCACTCATCAGGGGATTTAATAAAGGTATCGGAGTCATGATTAATCACACCATCCCGATCCAGTAAAATATAACGTTGTTTAGGCATGAGTGTCGTTGTGCAGGTTAATTAATCTTCCAGTGTAACCACTTGGTCAAAGTCGATTTCAATCATAGAACACGGATGACACTGATTATACGGATTTCAACGGATTTTATTTTCTAGTCGAAAAACACACCTTAAATATTTATAAGTAATATTTTCATGAGATGAAAAAACTTCTCTTATCCGTGTCTATCAGTCAAATCCGTGTCATCTGTGTTCTATTTTTTAACGGGTGAGACTTCGATTTGTCGGGTTACGCTATCGCTAACCCGACCTACAAGACTCCCTGTCACTATTAAAATTTTCCGTGTAGTCGCTTAAATCAAAATCCTTCGATTCAATCCGCTCAACTATAGAGCACCATTTTGATGCAGGCGGATTATTTAACTGTTCTTTTTGTGAAGCTGCTTGCAATGCGTCACAGATAAATTTTTCCATATTGGCAATTTGATTAATAGCTATCGCCAGCTCGCCAGGTAATGATAAAGTGAGTTGCATTTTATTTTCCCTGTCTTGGTTTTGTTAAGTTCTCGGAATGAGTAAAGGCGACAACCAAAACCCGTTACCTCCTACGGATTAGTCTTTACCGCGTTTCTTTGCTCACTAAATTTTTGTTTATATTTCAAAATTTCTGCAACTATCTGTTTGGCGGTATTTTTAACATCTTTGCCGGAAGCGTTTTTTTCCATCACAAATTTTGCCGCTGCAACATAAGGGTTCATGGTAACCACAGCACCCGGTATTTTACCGGGGTCTTTAATGGTGCCAAAAATGATAAACGGTGCTTGAGGATTTTTACTGGCTAAATCACTCACACCAATCTGCACTGTCATTTGGGTACTGCCTTGACCAAAACCAATCACCGCTCGCTTAAGACGATTACCCTCGTCAACTTCGGTAAACATCCCGCTCACCAACCAACCATTATTGGGGAGACTATTATCAAAGGAACCAAGACGCTGCGCGGGTAAATTTTTGTCGTTAAATTCACTGACCAAAGCCTCGGACAAGCTGTTAACGATAGTAGCGGATTTTTCACCGGCATCATTTCGACTACCCCGATTAAGCAATCGTGAACCTAAGGGCAGCCGGTTTAAAACGCCCTGATTGCCTTGATAGTTATCACTGTCAAGCTGAAAATCCTTGATGTAAATCATTCCCGGCAGCTCGGTTGCCCCGGTGCCTATCAGTTGTTCCTGACCGATATTGACCCCGCCTGTTATCTTTTTAGTAGATTGACAACCCAAACCCAAAGTAGCCAACATGATAAAAAGCAACACCGTTATGGGTGTATTTTTATGATTCATTATTACTCTCCTAAATTAACAAAAATCGCATTAAGGCGTAATTTGTAGCGGATAAACTTTTCCGAATTGGCAATTTTTTTAATAGCTATCGCCAACTCGTCAGGTAATGATAAAGTGAGTTGCATTTTATTTTTCCTGTCATGGTTTTGTTAAGTTCGGTACGCATCGCTGTTATTAAACAAAACATACCGTGTATATAAACAGAAATGTGCGCGAGGCATACCTTTGGCTAATTTTTTAACAAGACTCGAAGAGTTTTCAATGCTTCTTCAAGTTTTAAATTCCCATTTTTCCACGCTACAAACCCGAAAGGTTAGTACTGATCTGCACAGTACTTGGAACGCCATGTAATGGAGGTTTAATCTCTGAAAGACTATATCATTCAATATTTAAAGCAACCTTCAACGCATCATTTAACTCTGCAAGTTTAGTGATAGATAATTCACCGATGTAATCAGTCAACATTGATTTGGGCAAACTCACCAGCTCATCACAATGAATACTGCTTGAATGTTTTAAGCCATCGTCAATGTCAAGCTGAACTTGCGTAGAAAAGCCATGATATTTGCTATAAATCGGCGCACAAATAACCGTTGAAAACTGCGAAGCTATCAATATGTTGCGGCTTATAACCACAAAAACCCTTGACCGCTTAGGGTCACGGGCCGATGGGTGTGCTACCCGATATAGATCACCTCTATTCAATCGAATACCTGATAGCTCAGCACGTCTTCCGCTTCCCGATTTAATTCTTCAGCGTATTGATTTATTTGCTCTAATTCACTGCTCGTATTTTTGTGGGTCGCAAAAAAACAACGTAATGCCTCGGCAATAAGATTAGATCGACTTTCTGGCTGAGGCGCACGGCGCTCCAACTCATTAAATAACTCATCGGGTAAAAAAACCTGTGCTTGAATAGTCATTTTAATCACCTAACAATAAGATTTAAGACTGCAACTTGGAAATATCCGCACAGGTTAGAAACTGTTCCGATAACATATTTAGCAAAGCCAAACGATTGGCGCGTAACTCAAGATCATTACACATCACCATAACGCTATCAAAAAACGTATCGACATCTTGTCGTAAAGCAGCCAAACGGGTTAAGGTTGCCGCATAATCACGCTGGGCAAGCAACGGGGCAATAGCGATAGCAGCCAGCTTTGCGCTGTCCAGCAATTGCAATTCGGCAGGTTCCACCAACGCGCCTACCGTTACCTCTGCGGAGGATTCTGATTTTTTCAGGATATTGCGTATGCGTTTATTGGCAGCCGCCAGACTGTCGGCTTCGGGTAGCTGTCTAAAGTTTTTAACAGCGGCCAAACGTTGCATAAAATCTAACGGGTCAGCGGGTTTTACCGTCATCACGGCGTCAAATTCATCCGCACTATAGCCTTTATCTAAACAATAACCTTTTAAACGGTCAAAAACAAAATCAATGACCGCGACTTGGGTACTTGCGACCTCAAAGGAATGCGTAAACAAGCCCAGTGAAAATTCGATTAATTCCCGAATATCAAGGGTTAAATTATTTTCAATCAGCGTGCGTAATGTACCCAAGGCAGCCCGACGCAAGGCATACGGATCTTTATCGCCGGTCGGAATCAAGCCGGCACTAAAAATACCGGTAAGCGTATCAATTTTTTCGGCAATTGCCAAAACCTGCCCGGTTTGGCTGCTTGCGGTAGCACTGCCTGACTGCTTGGGGAAATACTGCTCTTCCAAGGCCCGCGCCACTTCGGCGGGTTCGTTATCGGCCAAGGCATAATAACGGCCCATAAGACCTTGCAGATTGCCAAATTCACCGACCATTTCCGTCATTAAATCCGTTTTGGCTAATAACGCGGCGCGTTTTGCCGGTTCAACATTGGCATTTAAACGCAAAGCAATAAATTCGGCAAGCTGAATGACCCGTTGCGATTTTTCGGCAACCGTACCCAGTTTTTCTTGAAACACAATGGTGGACAAACTTCCAACCCGATCAGCCAATGATTTTTTTCTATCCTGTTTCCAAAAAAATTCGGCATCTGCCAAGCGCGGGGTCACTACACGCTCATTACCGTGTTGAATAGATTCCGGCCGGCTGCTTTCAATATTACTAAAAGTGATAAAGTTCGCCAGTAAACCACCGTCCGCATTTTTAACCGGAAAATATTTTTGGTTGGTTTGCATGGTGGTAATTAACACTTCTGCGGGCAAATCGAGAAAACGCGCATCAAAACACCCGGTAATAGGCACCGGCCATTCATTTAAAGCCGCAATCTCTTCCAGTAAATCGTCCTCTATGTAAGCTATACCGTTGACCGCTGATGCAGCAACTTGCGCGGCATTACGGATTAGCGTTTTTCTTTGTTCAAAATCAGCAATCACTTTACCTTGGGTATACAACACATCTTGATAGTCTTCCGGATTGCTAATGGTTAGTTTTTGTGGCGCATGAAAACGATGCCCCTGCGTTGTCGCACCGGTTTTTAATCCTAAAATTTCCGTATTGATAACGGTATTACCGTAAAGCAATACCGCCCAATGAACGGGTCTTACAAATTCTGTATTAAAACTGCCCCAGCGCATCCGTTTGGCTATGGGTAAGCCGGCAATACTTTGACGAATAATATCGGGGATTAAAGCTTCTGTTGCCTGTCCTTTAATCGCTTGGGTAAAGCTGAGCCATTCGCCTTTGTCCGTTTTCAAGCGTTCCAGATGCTCAAAGGTCGTACCACAACTGACTGCAAAACCCAAAGCCGCTTTGCTGGGTGTACCGTCTGCCGCAAAAGCCGCTTGTATCGCAGGCCCGCGTTTTTCAACGGTTTTATCCGGTTGTGCGGTCGACAAATTTTCAATAAAAACGGCCAGGCGTCTGGGTGTGGCATAAGCTTTGCTGGCGGTAAACGTCAGTTCGGCGGCCTGCAAGCCCTGAACAATTCCGTCCAGCAAGGCATTACTTAATTTAAGTAACGTTTTTGGAGGAAGCTCTTCTGATCCTAATTCAAAAAGTAAATGTTTGCCGGTTGTCATTTTATGCTCCTTGCTCAGTCAACATAGGAAATCCCAGTGATTCGCGGCGAACATAATAAGCTTCGGCGACGGCTCTGGATAAAGTACGGACTCTTAAAATATAACGTTGGCGCTCGGTAACCGAAATAGCATGACGCGCATCCAGCAAGTTAAAAGTATGTGAGGCTTTTAATACCATTTCATAAGCAGGCAATGGCAGATTGAGTTCAATCAACTTTTGGCATTCTTGCTCGTAGGTATTAAAACACTGAAACATAAAATCGACATTGGCATGGTCAAAATTATAAGACGACATTTCGACTTCATTTTGATGAAACACATCACCATAAGTGACCGTACCCAAAGGCCCCTTGGTCCACACCAAATCATAGACGCTTTTGACACCTTGCAAATACATGGCAATGCGCTCCAGACCGTAAGTAATTTCTCCGGTAACCGGCCTGCACTCCAAACCGCCTATTTGCTGAAAATAAGTAAACTGTGTCACTTCCATGCCGTTTAACCAGACTTCCCAACCCAGACCCCAGGCACCCAAAGTCGGTGATTCCCAGTTATCTTCGACAAAACGAATGTCGTGTTCCAATAAATCCAGTCCCAAATAACGCAATGAACCCAAATACAGCTCCTGAATATTATCTGGCGACGGCTTTAAAGCTACCTGAAACTGGTAGTAATGTTGCAGCCGATTGGGATTTTCTCCAAAACGACCGTCAGTAGGACGGCGAGATGGCTGAACGTAAGCTGCGTTCCAGGGTTCAGGGCCTATAGCCCGTAAAAAAGTGGCCGGATGAAAAGTTCCCGCGCCGACTTCCTGATCTAAAGGTTGTAATAAAATACAACCCTGACTTGACCAATAGGCCTGTAAAGCCAGGATAAGTCCCTGAAAAGTTGATGAATCATTGTTTGTATTCGACACGGTCTCTACACGCCAGGCAATAAAAAGTGATTAATTATAGCTTAAAAATGTTTTTGTAGTATGGTTTGGAACCAGGCAGGGAGTTGATAGCTAGAGCGTGCTTAATATAAGCGTTAAGTGTTGATTGTTTTCTGCCATAATAAATAAAATACATCCCGGTGAAAGTCTTAAAATTTTTGTGCTGTATTTATTTACAATGGAATCAGGATTGAGCGATGATTGAAAGGCTGAAATTATGAATAAAAATACAGTTCCCAGAATTGCAGGCTATAAGCAACTGAAAAAATTGCGAACCGCCTTGGCGATCTCTCAGGGTGTAAAATTATTATCGACCCTGCAGCAAGAGGCGGAAGGCACCGTCTCGCATGACCAAACCAAGCGCGTCACTTATCTGACAGAACTCTTTTCTCGTATTCACAGGGAAATGTTTCAAGATTGGAAAGAACAACCCACCGTCTGCCATCGTCCAGGCACCATGCCTGACGCTGATAAAAGAAAAGAATTTCGTGAAACCATAGAACGCCTGGTTTTAGAGGACGGCAGCAATAAAGAGACGGCCATTTTTGATAACAATGGCTTTGTGATAAAAACTGAAAACATTGCTGAAAGACTGGCCAGTTTTTATCAAAAAATGCGCAGTGTAAGACCTTTTACTTATGGAAACAGACTCACTCTTGATTTTTTCTTAACGATGCTGGGTAAACTGCCAGCCATCAAAAGTGTCTATGAACAAGGCATTGATTTCAGACGAATTGAAACGTATGACGCAGCCGCCTTACATAATCCCGACAGTACCTTTAGAGAAATAACCCGCGCCTTTGAGCACGCTATTGATCCAATCCGCTGTAAAAGCCTGCAAAACAAAGCCAATGCTTATGGAAAATGGCCGGAAAACAAGAAATTTATATCCGGCATCCCTTTTTTATCGCACAAAACAGCAGCGGGCATAGAATGCCTGGTTTCTGTGAACGGTGGCCTGGTGCCGGTGGACAGCATCAAGCAAGAGCTATTTATAGCCGGTAAACATTTAGCGGATTACCCGCTCTGCGCCGCTGAAAATATGATTGGTTTTTTGCCTGGAACCGAAGCAGTGCGATGCCCTGGAAGCTACGAGATTGACGGAATTAGTATAGGCGAAGACGGCGCTGCACCGCTCTTTTGCCTTGATATTAACATGTTGACGGGGTTGCGTTCACCCAGTCATACAGAGCTAATGGAGCTTTTGAAGCGCTGTGAAGGTGATAAAACGCCAGTATTAAATCTGGCGAACAACGAGGCGCTTAAAAACAAATTACTGAGCGCAGCCGATGGCGATATAAGACTGGAACGTACGGTTGAAATAGCTTACGAGCGACTGAGTAAAATTATAAAAAAATTGAATGAAGCTAAAGATAAGCTCTTTGAAGGCAAAATTCCTGATGTAAATCCTACATTATTTATGTCCATGGGTGGCGCAGGATCAGGAAAAACAGCGGTTGAAGAAATTGCACAAACACAGTGCCGCGATAATTTTGTTATTGCATCCCTGGACGAATTTCGTAAAAAAAGTGATCTGTACCAGGTTCTCACCGCTGCAAGCCACCACAGTGATGACTATGTTTATGTAGAACCTTTTGCCAACAGACTGCGTGATTTAGTTGCCGATCATGCCAAAGAAAATCATATCAATATTCTCTATGATGGTACCGGCATCCCCTATCAACCGCGTTATTCCACTATTGTCAATCAATTCAAGGAACACGGTTTCCATACCCGAATAACGGCAGTGGACGCTTTTATTGTTAAACCTGAAGGCCGTGAAAATGAATTAATAAGAGCCAGCGTTATCACCAGCGTAAAAGAACGTTTTGAAACAACCGGCCGTGCCTTGCCGTGGGTAGTGACGGTAGATAAACATATTCGTGCCCCCCGCTCATTCTTGAATGCCTTGGAACATGAAAGTTTGGACAAAATATCACTGTTTGCCAATGATGGCGAAAAAGACCGACATTATCTCGTTGCTGAAAGCTTTTCTTTTTCCGAACAAGAAGTCCATGCCCTCCAAAACCACCAGTTATCCGGCACATTAATGACCTACCTGACAGTACTGATCAGGCATCGTGAAGACTCTATTTTAAAAAAATTAGCTCAGGGTGATAACGATTTACTTGATGCCTTGATCAACAGAAATACAGCGTTTACTGAAAATAACGTGGCTTTTCAAATTTACCCCAGTAAAAATGGTAACCGTGTACTGGTGATTTATAATGCTCGCCGCATGGTCGACTTTGTCGAAAAAAGACAATTGAACCCCAATGCTTCGGGTGAAGAAGGTTTGTTACATAAACCTGAGTCGCTTGCCTTTCATATTGATCCTTATACCAAAGATCCTTGGTTAACCCGGCTTCAGAATTAATTTAATTTTTTCGTAAAAATGCTTCAAACATTAACAACGACCTAATGGGTGAACTATAATCACACAAGACACTGGGGTACTGGTTAACCATCGGTTACAAAAATGAAAGGTTAAACAAACCACATTGGGGCATGGTTTTTCCTAATAAAGCATCCAGTACTTTGTCTTTTAGCGGCTCTTAAAACCAGACGTCGAATGGTGAGGGAACAGGCCTTGATCGTCTTGGGCTTGAGGCGTTTTTGATAATTCTGCTTATAATCTGCTTCGGATATTGATGTCATTGCTTTGTAACCTCATTATTTTGCTTTTAACAATCCCCTCTGATTAAGAGGTTTGAAGTTACATTTTAATAGCTTGGTCGGTGACGGTGATTTTTCTCGGCGATAGCGGCTTCGTCCAATAACCAGATTAAATTTTCGAGCGAGTACGAGGAGGATCTTTGGATACATTTACAGCGATTGCGTGCCTATTTGGCATTGCCGCGATTCTTAGTTTCATTAATGATCGTTATCTGCGTCTTCAGCACGACATTGGCCTGTTGTTACTGGCCTGCCTGACCACCGCTGTCCTCCGCGTATTGGAAGTGTTTATTCCTTCCGGAGCCATCGGTTTACTGCACCAACTCACCCAGTCATTCAATCTGAACGACACCCTTCTTAAAGGTGTACTCTGCTTCTTACTTTTTCGAGGCAGTATGCGCGTCAGTTGGGTAGCGCTTCACGAGCAACGGTGGCTGGTTCTTTGGTTGGCATTTGCCGGTACTGCGATGGCGTGTATTCTTACTGGCGGATTGGTCTATGCGGGGCTTTCTCTTTTCGGCGTGGCGACTACACTGGCCCAATCACTACTATTCGGGGCGTTGATTGCGGCTACTGACCCTGTGGCAGCGTTGGCGATCCTGTCCAAAATCGGCCTGCCCAAAAATCTGGAGACGGTGGTGGATGGCGAATCCCTGTTAAATGATGGCGTTGCTGTGGTTTTTTTTACTATTTTCGCGGGTTCGGCAATCAGTGGCAGCGATGCCAGCCTGGCTGAGGCCGAATCGATATTTGTACGGGAAGTTTTGGGTGGCGTGATGATGGGGGTGTTCTGTTGGCTGGCCATCCATTTCATGATGCTACGCTCGACGACCTTCTGTACGGGTCTGCTCGTCTCGCTGGGAGCCGTTGCGTCCATGTATGCAGCAGCCCAGCACCTTGATGTCTCCGGCCCTATTGCCACTGTGGTAGCAGGCTTACTTAGCGGCAACATTACCGGGCCGAGAATAAGCGAAAATACGCTCGCACCCTTACGTACATTCTGGTCGGGGCTGGATGAAGTATTGAACGCGTTGCTATTTGTCTTTGTCGGTTTCCACGTTGTTTTAATCAATCCGCTTCAAGGTGTCGTGATGGGGGTTCCCGCGCTCGTTGCGATTGTCGCCGTGTTGCTTGCCCGCGCACTGACTGTGTCCAGTATCATCGGGGGACTCAATGCAACAGGCGTGATCCGTGCCGATTGCTTCGGCTTGACTCAATTATTGACTTGGGGCGGTCTTCGCGGCGGTTTGTCGCTGGCACTTGCGGTCTCGCTGCCTGATAGTTCTTGGAAGCCGCTGATCTTGAATATGACTTTCGCCGCCGTCATTTTCTCGGTTATTATCCAAGGCCTCACTATCCAGAAGATGTTCACCAAGGAGCGATTGGTCGGTTTATTGCGATGATATGCCCATTGCCTTTCAAGATTCGCTTTTGTCCTGTGTTAATGGCCGACTGTCGTAAGCCACAGTCGGCCATTTTCGCTCAGGTTAATCAATTATCGCTACGTTAGAAAAATCCTAATGGATTAATGTCATAGCTGATGAGCATGTTTTTGGTTTGTTGATAATGATCCAGCATCATTTTATGATTTTCACGCCCCACACCTGATTTTTTATAGCCTCCAAAGGCGGCATGCGCCGGATAATGGTGATAGCAGTTTGTCCATACCCGACCCGCTTGAATGGCGCGTCCCATACGATAGGCCCGGTTCATGTCACGCGTCCAAAGACCGGCACCCAAACCAAACTGTGTGTCATTGGCAATCGCCAAGGCTTCAGCTTCATCTTTAAAGGTGGTTACCGATATAAAAGGACCAAAAATTTCTTCCTGAAAGATACGCATTTTATTGCCCCCTTTCATTATTGTCGGTTCAATATAGTAGCCTTCAGAGAAGCCGCTTCCTAAAGAGGCAATTTCGCCGCCCATTAAAACTTCAGCCCCTTCTTCTTTGCCAATTTGTACATAATCCAGAATTTTGTCAAACTGTTGTTTGGAAGCTTGTGCGCCTACCATGGTTTCGGTATCCAAGGGATTGCCGCGTTTAATCTGCTTGGCGCGTGCGATGACTTTAGCGATAAATTCATCATAGATGGATTCTTGTATCAACAGACGTGACGGGCAGGTACACACTTCACCCTGATTAAAAAAGGCCAGTACCGCACCTTCTACGCATTTGCTGACAAAGGCATCTTCTTGAGCCAGAACATCCTCAAAAAAGATATTGGGGGATTTGCCGCCCAACTCAACCGTGGAAGGAATGATGTTTTCTGCCGCGCATTTTAAAATATGCGCACCGACAGGCGTTGACCCGGTGAATGATATTTTTGCAATCCGGGTGCTGACTGCCAAAGCCTGCCCCGCTTCTGCGCCATAACCGTTGACAATATTTATAACGCCTGCGGGTAATAAATCGCCAATCAATTCCATCATCACCAAAATTGAGGCGGGCGTTTGTTCAGCGGGCTTCATCACCACGCAGTTACCGGCTGCCAAGGCCGGAGCCAATTTCCAGCAAGCCATCAGTAAAGGAAAGTTCCACGGAATAATTTGCCCAACCACACCCAGTGGCTCGTGAAAATGATAAGCCACGGTATTTTCGTCAATCTCACCAATTGAGCCTTCTTGAGCGCGAATACAACCTGCAAAATAGCGAAAGTGATCGGCTGCCAGAGGAATATCTGCGGCCAACGTTTCCCGTATGGGTTTGCCATTATCCCAGGTTTCAGCAACCGCCAGCGTTTCAAGATTGGTTTCGATTCGGTCGGCAATTTTTAATAAGATATTTGATCGTGCGGTGACTGACGTTTTCCCCCACGCCTCTTTTGCCGCATGAGCCGCATCCAGTGCCAGTTCAATATCTTCAGTAGAGGATCGGGAAATTACACAAAATACTTTACCGTTTACAGGGCTTAAATTATCAAAGTATTGGCCTTTAACGGGATCAACCCAGTTACCGCCAATAAAATTGCCGTAACGCGATTTAAAGTGAACTTTACTGTTGGGTTGATTGGGATCGATGTAAAGCATTTCTTGCTCCTGACTTGCGTAATTGAAGATGACTTGTTTTTATAGTGCATTAACGGCATCAAATAATGACCTATTGCTACAGGTTATCATGCTCGTGTAATCTTGTTCTTATTGATTATCAATTTTTAAAAAAATAGATAAGCGAGTGATCGCAGTTTGCTATATACAGCTTCAGATAAATAATTTCTATGCTAACGGATACCATCCCTTTAAGGAATGTTATCTGTAGGATCTTACAGCGACGTGAATTGGACATTTAATTTAGGCTAATTCCCAAGCTTCAGCTTCCAGTCTCACGAAGCCAGAGCTTCGACCTCTGGGTTCCCAATCTGGAGATTGGGAAGCAGCGCAAACGATGATATTACCTTAATGTTTTTTAAATGCGGCGGGGTATTTGTAATTAAGTCGGTGTAATTTCTGGCAGGCAAGTGCGCTCACTGTTACGTCCCACAGCATTCAAGGTGATTCATCCCGCCCTATTTGAGATGAGCCAATGGATATTGTCCCGCGCTATTATCGGCAGAACGCACACCGAAGACAGCGCGAGACAAAATAC
>Ga0194053_10000905_pt1 | contig 20577 bp, 23 predicted proteins | sample SepL228m_MetaG_FD_161684 | JGI IMG/M metagenome (GOLD analysis project Ga0194053, IMG submission 161684) | Anoxic zone freshwater microbial communities from boreal shield lake in IISD Experimental Lakes Area, Ontario, Canada - Sep2016-L227-8m | ecosystem: Environmental > Aquatic > Freshwater >... | reverse complement strand
CCCATACGCTGTTCCGTGGCGGGGGCGGTGCGGGAAGGACCGCGCCCGCAACTGTGACCCGGAAGGACGAGAATGTGCTATTCACGCGCGCACAACTGGCATTTTGAACCGGGACCAGGTGCGGTGATGGAGGCGGAAGATGAGGGATTGATGGATTGGTGGATTGGGCGGAATAGTTTGGTTTTTGTTAGAGTGAATGAAGAATTCTGAGTTTAATGCTGAAATGAAAGTTTTGATGAGCGGAATGGCTGCGCTGGCGCTGTCGATGGGCTGGGCCACGGGCAAAGAGGTTACGTTGTTGAACGTTTCCTACGATCCCACCCGGGAGTTTTATCAGGACGTTAATGCGTCGTTCGCGAAGTATTGGCAGCTCAAGACCGGGGACCTTGTGAAGATCAAACAGTCGCACGGAGGTTCCGGGATGCAGGCGCGCGCTGTGATCGACGGATTGGATGCCGATGTAGTGACCCTGGCGCTCGCTTATGATGTTGACGCTCTTTATGAAAAGGGGAAACTCATTCCTCAGGATTGGCAGAAGCGGCTGCCAAACAACAGCGCGCCCTACACCTCCACGATTGTATTTCTGGTGCGACAGGGAAATCCGAAGCAAATCAAGGACTGGGATGATTTGGTGCGTCCAGGGGTCTCGGTCATCACACCCAATCCCAAGACGTCGGGTGGCGCGCGCTGGAATTATCTGGCCGCGTGGGGATATGGCCTCAAGAAGGCGGGCGGAGACGAAGCCAAAGCCAGGGATTTCGTAGCCCGACTGTTCAAGAACGTCGCCATCCTGGATACCGGAGCGCGCAGGGCAACGACGACGTTTGTGCAACGGCACATCGGAGATGTGTTGATTGCTTGGGAAAACGAAGCGCTTATGGCGGTCAAGGAGTCGCGGAATAACGATTTCCAAATTCTCATTCCGTCGCTGAGCATTCTGGCGGAACCCCCGGTGACGTGGGTGGATAAGGTGGTAAGTAAGCGAGGCACTCGCGCGGTAGCCCAGGCTTATCTCGAGTACCTTTATTCGCCGGAGGGCCAGGAACTCGCTGCCAAACATTACTACCGGCCGCGGCTGCAGTCCGTCTCGCAGAAGCACGCCAGCACGTTCCCGAAGGTGGATCTGTTCACCATCGATGAAGTGTTTGGGGGCTGGCAAAAGGCGCAGAAAGCGCACTTTATTGAAGAGGGCATTTTCGATCAAATCCAGCAAGCCAATCGTTAGCAGGTCCATGATTAGACGTTCAAAGTCCGAAGAAGTGACTACGGAAGGGTTGATTGACGTGCATGGCGCTTGTATCCTCGACGAGAGTGGACAAACTAAGATGGTGGTGTGTTGGTAACTGCTGAACGTTCATGGCCCAAAAAAGATTTAGAGTGCTGCCCGGTTTCGGGCTGACGATGGGCTTTACGCTCTTCTACCTGAGCGCGATCGTCCTGATACCTTTTGCCGGGTTGATCATCCGGACGCTTGAGCTTTCGTGGGCGGACTTCTGGCGCCTGGCGACCACCGCTCGCGCGCTTGCGGCCTATCGGTTGACCTTTGGCGCCTCTCTAGTCGCGGCCGTGGCCAACGCCATCTTCGGCTCCTTGCTGGCGTGGGTGCTGGTGCGATATGAATTTCCCGGACGCCGTTTCGTTGACGCGATGGTGGATTTCCCTTTTGCTCTGCCTACCGCGGTTGCCGGGCTGACCCTGGCAAATCTTTTCGCCGCCAACGGTTGGCTCGGGCAATACCTCGTGCCGATGGGTATCAACGGGGCGTTTACACCTCTGGGCGTCGTCATTGCGCTCACCTTCGTGGGCTTGCCGTTTACGGTCCGCACGCTCCAGCCGGTACTGGCGAATCTTGAATGTGAAGTGGAGGAAGCTGCTGCGACGCTCGGCGCAGGCCGTCTGCGCACGTTCTTGAGCGTCATTGCCCCTTCCTTGCTGCCGGCGGTGCTCACCGGGTTCGCCCTGGCCTTCGCCCGGGCGATCGGTGAATACGGCTCGATTGTCTTCATTTCCGGCAACCTGCCGTTCAAGACAGAGATTGCGCCCTATTTGATCGTCATGCGCCTGGAAGAATACGATTATACAGGCGCGATCGCGATGGCGGTCGTGTTGTTGGTGTTTTCTTTTCTGTTGCTTGGGGCCATTAATCTCATCGAACGATGGTCGAGCCGGTTTCAAAACTAATTATGAGTGGAGCTGTGTCAATAAACCATGGCGCAGGGCTGAAGCGGTCCCAAAGGGCGACCGAGGAATCGCCGGTCGTGAAGTGGACGCTCATCACCCTCGCGCTCGGGTTTTGTTTTGTTTTTCTGCTGTTGCCCCTCCTGAATGTTTTCGCACAGGCCTTGAGCCACGGCTGGACTTGGTACTGGAGTTCTTTGGCGCAACCGGATTCCTGGTCGGCGATTCGTCTAACGCTCCTGGTGGCGGCGTTGAGTGTGCCATTGAATGTCGTGTTTGGGCTGGCGGCAGCCTGGGCGATTGCGAAGTTCGAGTTCCGCGGGAAGCTCCTGTTGATCACCCTCATTGACCTGCCTTTTTCGGTTTCGCCCGTCGTGGCCGGCTTGATGTTCGTCGTGCTGTTCGGGGCCCAGGGTTTCTTTGGCAAATGGCTCGACGCGCACGATGTTAAAATCATTTTCGCGGTGCCGGGGATTGTGCTGGCGACGGTTTTTATCACCTTCCCGTTCGTTGCGCGCGAATTGATTCCCGTCATGCAGGCGACGGGCACGGAGCAGGAGCAAGCAGCGCTGACGTTGGGAGCCAATGGGTGGCAGACCTTCTGGTATGTGACGCTGCCATCGGTGAAATGGGGGCTCATTTACGGCATCATTCTTTGCAACGCGCGGGCCATGGGAGAATTTGGAGCCGTTTCTGTCGTGTCAGGACACATTGCCGGTCAGACCGAGACCATGCCCTTGCGTGTCGAGGCGCTTTACCAGGGCGCCACCGAAGCTTCCGCGGCTGCGGCGTTTGCGCTCGCCAGTTTGCTGGCGCTGCTGGCTCTGGTTACCCTGGGCATTAAGACCTTCCTCGAATGGAGGCAAGCGCGGATGGAACGGTTGATAGTTGGGAGGGTTTTCGATGAGCATTGAGTTAAAAAACGTCTCGAAGCGGTTCGGCGAAGTCGCCGCGGTTCACAACGTCTCGTTCTCGGTCAACGATGGCGAGCTGATGGCGTTGCTGGGACCAAGCGGCGGCGGTAAGACGACGGTTTTGCGGATGATCGCCGGTTTGGAGATGCCGACGACCGGCGACGTATTCATCCGCGGCCAGCGCGTCAATGATCTGTCGGTGCAGCAACGCAACATCGGATTTGTGTTTCAGAATTATGCGCTGTTCAAGAACATGAGTGTGTTCAAGAACATCGCTTTTGGACTGAAGATTAAGAAGTGGAAACGGGCGGACGTGGCATCACGGATCGCCGAACTGCTGAAACTTTTCGGGCTGGAAGGGCTGGAAAACCGGTATCCGCACCAGCTTTCGGGCGGCCAGCGCCAGCGGGTGGCCATTGCGCGCGCACTCGCACCCAAGCCGAGCGTGTTGCTGCTGGACGAACCCTTTGGAGCGGTGGATGCGAAGATTCGCCAGGAGTTGCGCGAGTGGCTGGTGACCCTGCATCACGATCTGAATGTCACCACCATCTTTGTCACGCACGATCAGGAAGAAGCGCTGGAGGTGGCCAATCGGATCGTGATCTTCTCTCGCGGGCTTCTGGAACAGGTCGGCACGCCACGCGAGGTTTATGATCAGCCCGCGAATGAGTTCGTCGCCCGTTTTATTGGAGCGATGAATGTCTTGGAGCCGGAGGTGCGCGGCGGCGTGGCGCGCCTGGGCGAACTGGAGTTCCCCGCTCACGGCCAAGCCGATGGGCAAAAGCTCCGAATCGGCTTTCGCCCTTACAACGTGCAGATTTCCTCCGACCTGACGCAGTACCGTTACCACGCCGTATTGCGGCACACATTCTTCCTGGGAGTCTTGTTGCGGGTCGAACTCGAATTGCCGAGCGGTTTGACTGTTCGGGCGCGCATGACCAAGGAGGAGTATGCGCATCAGGCGCTGGAGGATGGGAAAGAGGTTTCCTTCCAGATCCGTCAATACCGTGTGTTGGTCAAAGAAATGGCAGACTTGCCGCCGGAGAGTGAGATCGGATACCAGGCGCCCCCTACTCTTGGCGAAAATATTTAATCCCCGAACACTATGCCTGCCACTTGGGATGCGATCGAACTTAAGCCCAGCCCGTTGTTGGATTGGTTGCTGCGGAAATATCCCGACACACCGAAGACCCGCGCCAAACAATGGATTTTGGCAGGCCGTGTGAGTGTTAACGGCGTGGTTATTCGCAAACCCCATCAAACCATCCCGGACCCGGGCGACACCCTGGAACTGCTCGATCGGCACGCCACCACTTTGGCGTGCGGCTCCGGGTGGCAGATTCATCCGCGCGTTTCGTTGCTCTACCTTGATCACGCCTTCGCCATCGTCAACAAGGGGCCCGGGCTCATCTCTGTCCCTGCGCCCAATTGCGAGCTTTCCGCTCTTAGCATTCTCGCTGACTTCCTGGTGGGTAAACTCAAAGCCCGGGACCGCAGCGTTGCCGGAAGGTCGCTGCCGCCCGCCTATCGCCGCCTCGAACCCTTGCCAGTTCATCGTCTGGACCAATATACCAGTGGTGTCTTTTGCATTGCCACGAGTCCCGCCGCGCGCCACCGCCTCATCGAGCAATTAAAAGCCCGCATCATGAAGCGGGAATATGTCGCCTTTGTGGAAGGCAAGTCAGGCGCGCCCAAAGGCACCTGGCAAAACTGGCTTCAACTGAGCCGGGACGAGATGCGCCAGCACGTCCTTTCCGACAACCACACAAATGCCCCCGGGCCCGAGGCTCAAGAGGCCATCACGCACTACGAGGTCATCGCCGAGTACCCGTTCCGTGGCGGCAAAGGTTTCGTCACCAAATTGCGGATCCGGCTTGAAACCGGTCGAAAACACCAGATTCGTGTTCAGGCCGCCTTCGCCGGGCTGCCCTTGATCGGCGACCGCACATATAATCCGGCATATCGCCCGCAGACCAACTCAAACCCGCCCGTTGATTTCCCGCGTCAAGCGTTGCACGCCGAAGTTCTGAGCCTTGAACACCCGGATCAGCCCGGCAGGCGCATGACCTGGACCGCTGAATTGCCCAAAGACCTTCGCCAGCTCGAGGCCGCCTTGCGGTGTTCCTAATCTTCCAGATGCGGTGGGGCTGCCCCGTCACGCCCCGCGGTTCATTTTCCCGCCAGCCCTTTCAGGTAGGCGAGAATCAAGTCCGGCAAGTCGGGGCTGTAACCGCCTTCGAGCAGGCTGAATAAGGGTACGCCCAGGTTCCGCAAAGACTGGCCCAGCCAATAGAAGTCTTCTGCTTCCAGCGAACCCTGTGCCAGCGGGTCGCGCGCATAGGCATCAAAACCGGCGGAGACCCCCACCATGCCCGGTTTGAAAGATTGTAAATGTTCGACTGCGCTTGCAAGCACATGCCGGTATTCCCCGCGAAGCGTTTGCGGTGGGACGGGGTAGTTGAAACAATTCGCGCCGACGTTCCGGGTGCCGGTGCCCGGATAACAGGGGAATTGGTGAATGGAGAAAAAAGCGGCGCCCGGCTTGTTCAAAAGAATCGACTCGGTCCCGTTGCCGTGATGAACATCGAAATCAAAAACCGCAACGCGCCTGGTCCCGTTGGCCAGCGCTTCAAGGGCGGCGATGGCGACGTTGTTCAAATAACAAAAACCCATGGCTCGATTGCGAGTGGCATGGTGCCCTGGCGGACGCATCAGGCTGAAAACTGTTTCCCCGGCGCGCGCGGCCTGCAACGCTTCCAGAGCAGCGCCAACTGAAGCTCGGGCATAATCTGCGATGTTTGGAAAAAACGGAGTGTCCGTATCGAAGTCTTCCGATCTGATGAGCCGGGTCACCAGGTCCGAGCTGTGCGCGCGGAGAATCGCAGCTTCATCGCATGGGCCGGGGTTGCTCCAGTCAATCGGCAGTTCAGTCTGGCGGCGGAGCTTTTCCCGGGTGGAACTGATGCGTTCCGGTCGCTCCGGGTGGCCCGGGTGAGAATAGCCCGTGCAACGTTCGTCGGTGATGATTCTCATGAGACTTTAGAGGTGCAAGGGAATTGGGTCTGCAACACTCAAACCGCCGGTTGGTCCGGTATCTCCAGCTTCGTGATGCTTGGCACTTGTCATTTGTACTGCGCCGTTTGCGCAAATACCATAACAAATTCGCCCGGATGCCAGAAGACAAATGTAATTCGGGTCTGCTTGACGCATGTGAGTCAAATGGTTAGGGTTCGGGATGCAATGTCGATCGTCTGTTTAAGAATCATCAACTGAAAGCACCATCTCATGAGTCATATTTCATCCCTCACAGTTTCCCGACGCGAGTTTCTCCGGCGCAGTGCAGTCGGCGTCGCCGGAGCGAGCATCGGTTTTGGCCTTGCGCAGGTGGCCCCGGCGGCTGCGGGCAAGCGGATTCCCGTTGGTTTACAGCTCTACTCGCTGCGGGAGGAGTGCGCGAAAGACCTGCCCGGCATGCTGGCGGCGGTGTCAAAGATCGGCTACAAGGGGGTCGAGTTTGCGGGCTATCATGGCCGCAGCGCTCAGGACTTGCGAAAGATGCTCGATGACAACGGCTTGGTGGCCTGCGGCACGCACACGCCTTACGAATCAATCCAGGGCGACAAGCTTAAGGAGACCGTGGACTTCAACCGCACCATTGGGAACAAGTATCTCATCGTCCCGTGGATGAACGAGACAGAATCAAAACAGGAGTGGCTCGCTCGGGCCAAACTGTTTAACAACGTCGCCCAGACGGTGAAGCCCGATGGAATGTGGGTTGGCTACCATGCTCACGCGCACGACTTCAAGGCCATCGAGGGCGTTTCGGCCTGGGACCTGTTCTTCGGCAATACCAGGCCCGAGGTCATCATGCAGCTCGATACGAGCAACTGCCGCGAAGGCGGGGCTGATCCAGTGGCGGTGTTGAAGAAGTACCCTGGCCGCGCGCAGACCATCCATATCAAAGCTCATGGCGCCGGACCCGAAGGGTTGATCGGCGAGGGTGACGTGGACTGGAAGGCCGTTTTTGCATTCTGCGAAGGCAAGGGCAAGACCCAGTGGTATGTGGTGGAGCACGAGACCAGCAAAGATCCGCTGGATGCTGTGAAGCGCAATTTCGAGGCTCTGAAGAAAATGGGCAAGGTGTAGCGACCCGTCCTCAGCGTTTGAGCGACTGCTCGAAGTCTGCTGGCAGGCCGTAGATCCCAATGCCGCTAGGATTTGACCCTCCTCATCCCGGAGGGATGGCAGACAATAGCCCTTATGGGGAGTTCCCCTAAGGGCTCTGGAGTTTGGACATCCTGCAGACTTAAGGGGAGCCAATCCCGAAGGGATTGTATCTCTCAGCCCAGAGCCAATCCTGAAGGGATTTCATCATTTAGCCCAGGGTTGCGCGCCGCGCGCTACCTTGGGTGTGTAATCCCAAGCACACCCCCAACCCTATTGAAAGGGTTGCATCGGTTGCCGTCCCACCATCAAATCCGAGTGGCATTGGACAAGAATGTTCGCGCTCCAATTACACAGGGTGGTGGTTTTGGAAAAATCTGAGATGCGCACCCGCGCATCAACTCCCGCGTGTCGGTTATTTCCATCAATGGCCTGTCGATCATCGCCGTCGAGGTGGACCCATACCCAGAAATTTGCGCCACCAAATCCGGCACCGCCCTGAGGCGCGTCATGGCGGCGGACGGCCCGCAATGTGTGCCGTTTTACCCCCACGAACACGTCAGCCGCCGCGTCAACCTCGGCCTGCTCGATTACACCGCCCAGTCGCCATCAGACGCCAGATGGGAAGACATCGATTCCCAGCGCCGCACCAGCACCGAAGATGCCACTGTCTTGATCCAAAAGCCCGCCTCCGAGGCTCGCCGCGTGCTCGAACGCCTTACCGAGCGCGGCTGGCTCGAGGCCAAAGGCGAAAAGAAAGGCCGTGTTTACCATTTCACTCCCGCCATCTATGACCGCCTCGGCCAGCCCGAAGCCTGTGTGCGCTCAAAAGGCATCTCCGCCGCCCGCCACGAAGCCTTGGTCGAAGAATACGTCAGAGCTCACAGAAGGGTTACTAGACCAGCCGTTCCACGGAGTAGCTTCCGGTGTCTGTTGCGCCAACTGCCTGAATCACATACGCGGCGTTTGGCGCGGACCCATCATGGCACTACATAGGAGAACTCGTCGGCTATCTCCCAGGTCTTCAAGTCATGCGAAGTCTTGTAATAGCAATGAACCTGGGAACCATTGACCACCACCAATACATATCCATAAGTGGGCTGAAGATTGGTGATCTTGATGGGGTGCCCGTTCTTAGGAGCCGCTCGACGCAGGCAAGCCCCCCAGTTGGGAAGGTTCAGGTCAATGTTTCTCTCCACGATCAGATCCTCAGGCACGCCATAGTTCGTCCAGTTTAGAAAGCCTTGCGACGTTAGCCCGGTGACCACCACATTCGTCGTGGAGGAGAGCAAGCGGTAAAAGGCCTGGTATGGCTCCAAGCCAAAATAGGCCTCGGTTTGTAAGTTCACTCCATTTTGGCCGAGTTCGGGATAGTATCCGGGCCAGAAAATCAGGGCCTCGGTGCAAGCGCCTACCACCACTTGCTGCATCGGAAGGGAATTGCTGATGCTGGCCGTGGATCGGAGATAGTAGTGATCGTGACCACAGAAGTACAGGTGGACCCCATTGGTGCTCATGCATTCCCAAAAAGCCGTTCGGGCCTTCACATTCGACGATAAGCAAGGCAGCATGGACTGGAAACAACTTGTGTGACCGATCACAAAGACATGCTTTTGGGTGTTTGTTTTGAGTTGTTGTTCCACCCAGGCCTGGTTGACAAGGGGGTACGGATTGGCCTCAGTGGAGTTAGTGCCTCCGTATTGGTCCACGCACAGGAACAGGGCATTGCTATGGATAAAACTATACGTCATTCCTTCCTCGCCGGGGGGGCCGTTCTGAGGCAAGTACTGGCCGATGTTTGCCATCCATGCCTCGACCGGTGAGGGCTCGGTTGAACAATTGGAAGCGATCTCGTGGTTGCCCCGCACCGGATAGATAGTTATTCCGCGGCCGGTAAAGTTGGTCATCGTATTGGTGTAAGTGGCGAACTGTGCGGTCATTGAGATATACGTATTCATATTCGTATAGGTCGGATCAGTCTGTCCCAGGATCAGATCCCCATTTACGATGGCCAGTTCCACACCATCCGCGTGCATGGCTGTAGCGAAGGCTTCCATGATTGGCGTGGCGACAATTGGAGTGGCTGGAGTATTGGCACCGTCGCCACGAACATCGCCAAACGCCGCGAATGTAAAATTGGTGGCAGCGGCCGCGTCCTGCACATACACCAGGCAAAATGCCGATACGGTTGCCAAGAAGAACAGGCGTGACCACTGTTTCGATTGGGTTACTGGTAGGTAATTGGTTTTGGCGCGCCCGCTTGTACTTGGCGCTGCGCGGGTGAAGGAGAATCGGTTTCTGGTCACGTACATAATATTCAGATGTTCGCTGAGTTTTGCTTAAGCACGGTGCTAGGTCAATACTGTATTTAAGGGATAATCACCCCTGAAACACCGGAGATCAAGGCCGCCAATCCCGTTACCTCCTGGTCCACAAGCCCTCAATTCCGTTCCCTCTTGGCTCTTCCGCAGCTTTCATTGCAGGTTGCTGGTCTGTTGCGAGCCAGGGCAATCTTCATTAGCACCAGTCGGGAGCCCAGGTTGATGCAGCGGTTCAGAGGCGGCAGTGACGAACGCGCTGAAAAGATGAACTACGTGGAACAGCGACTACGTGAACGCAATGGCATTTTGTAACGCCTGGATCGCAAATTCATGGGCTGGCGCTTTTCAATAACAATATGCTGGCGAGATCATTCACGGGTTCTCGGTAATTCTCAAGTAAGTCTCACGCGTCACTCCAGGGAACTCCCATTGCCGCTTTACCCTCGCCAGCGTCTTCTGCCACTCCTCATTGCATCGGTTGCCCAACTCCATATCGGTCAGTCCATCTACCAAGTTGAACTTCCTGGCCACATCGCTACGGCGCACTCCCTCCTTACGCATTTGAAGGATTTGCCGGTTACGCTCTGGGATGTGGATCGCGACTATGGCATGCTTGATGTGCATGACTATAGTTTGTGCCTTGGGTCAGAATGTGGCAGCGAAGCGGGGTCATCGGGAACGCCAGTAACCAGGATCATGTTGCCAGTATAACCCGCGAAGGCTTGGAAAACGAACTCCAACCAGTAACCCAGTGACTTCCCGAATTTTAGGTAATCTCTCAGCGACTGGTCAGCAACGAACAGCGACCTTTGTTGGCGCTCACAAAACTGCTCCCATTTCCGCCGGTCCCCATCCCTGAAGACATAGGGGGTGCCGATCGTGACCGACCTCTTTGCCTCCTCGCTAAAAGGAGGCAGCAACCGAACGTACCAGACCTCTCCTTCACAGCCTGGATACCCGCTGCCATTCCAGCACTGAAACTCCTGCCTGCCCGCGATGTCCCAGAGCTTGACTCCCTGATCGTTAACTTCCGTCACCTCGTAAAATGAGCAAAATGAATCGTTCAACGGCTTCATGGCCTTCTGAAGGTAATCGAAGCTGCCCGTGTGCTGGAGGTACTGGGCAAACAACCCGCCGAGCGTCACCCCGGTAAAGGAATCATGCGCATCGAGCACCATCCAACTTGCCCAGAAGGCCTTGGTAACCGGACTCATGGGCGGATAGCTCGGCATGTATTCTTCCTCGATGTCGAAGATTTGGTTGTTGAATGGAGTCAGTTCGAGGATTTCCAGGGCTTGAGTGGCGAAATCTGTGGTCGTATTGACAGCGGCCATGTAAGCGTGAGCACTCGGGTCCCCAGGCTTCGTGTTCGCGTAAGTGCCTTCATGAATCGACCGCAACAACTCGAGATCGGCTTGGCTCTCCTCGAACGTGAACCTCTGGCCGAGGACTTTCTTCAGCAGCTTTGTCGTTCTCGAGTTTGGTTTGTGATGTCTTTGTTTCATAACTCTCGATGAGGGGCATGCATGGAACGTGGTCTGGTCGTCGCCCAAGAGCTCCTGAGCCTCACGTTGCGAACATCCAGCAGTGGTGTTATCAAGAATCCCGGTTTGGAACGAGGTTTTCTCACGTTAATCTCCGTTTTCTTGTTTGCTCGTTTGCCGATTCGTCATTTCGGGAGAGAATCATACAACACCGGTCTTCGATGGACAACCATAACCGGCAGTTTTTCGTCAATCGGCCTTGAATTTCTCAGCCAACCAGCGAAGAATTACCAGCAGCAATCATGATTAACCACGACAAACCGCTTTGGGATGGAGATGGAGAAGAGTCCGAGGATGCCTTTGATCTCAAGTACGATGAATGGGAGCAACGGGACTGGATGCCCTGGCTGGCGGACAACCTGGTCTTTCCGTTCAAGGTAGTCCGTCAGGAGGATATGGATGACTTTGATTCTCACCAGGGTCCAGCAGGAAGCCCCTTCCAAGTTGGCCACACCATGGAGATTGTGGGGTTCGATGAGGAAGATGAGATGATGGGCATCATCGTGGAGACCAAGGAGAAAGGGCAAATCGGTCACCTTCCATTGGCTGATTTGGAGGTGAAGCCAAAAACCGACAAGAATTTCTGGCCGGTCAGGGAATACGTCGTCTGGTTTAGCAATCGGTGAACAACATGAAAACTGCGTTTGTTGGAAATTTTACGAACAATTGTTCGTAGCTATCAACAATTCGAGACTTTGTGCCTGTTCAAACATGTTCAACCGGTCAGGAATTCTATAAGCGCGCCTATACGCACCGCTTATAGCCTATACGCGGACGCTCATAGCCCGCGTTTAAAACCTCTCTGTGGTTTCTCTTTGTTCCCTTCGTTTGCTTCTGTAAACCCCAACTAACGCCATGCCAAAAATCGCCGAAATCGTAAAGGTCAAGGGGGGCTATGCGAACTTCGTGCAGTTGCGCTCCGCCTTCCAGGAGGATACCGAGAATACCGACCGCATGGCGATGTATCGCCCCACCAAGGCCCGCGGCATCGCCACCGATCAAAGTTACCGAGTTCGCTGAAGCCGAGCGCCGGCTGGCCGAATGGGAAGAGGCGACGAAGTCGAAAAAGGGCGTGCGGGATTTCTAGGCCGATTTCGTCAAGGCGCTCGCCCAGGTTTCGCCCGGCACACCGATCGCCGCCCTCCGCGCCGGACTAAAAGCCTGCGACCGTCCGATGATGGACAAGTTCCAGGCCGCTTACGCCGCGGCGCAGGGCGACGCCTTCCAGCCCAAGGCGGGGAATCTGGTCTCCATCGTCAAGCAGCTCGTGAAGAGCAAGGAGTTCACGGACAAGTTCAAAGGGCTGGCGCTCTCCCTTACACGAGTCCGGCGGGTTATTTTGCGGCTAACGGGTATGGGTTGTATGACATGGCAGGGAATGTGTGGGAGTGGTGTTGGGATTGGTATGGGGGGTATTCGAGTGGCTCGCAGCCCGACCCACGTGGTCCCGCATACACATCAGGCTCGAACCGTTTGCTTCGGGGCGGCAGTTGGGACGGCAGGGCGAACTACTGCCGGGCGGCGGATCGCGGCGACGTTGACCCGTCGCTCAGCGGCGACTTCGTCGGGTTCCGCCCAGTCTTGCCCCCAGGTCAGTGAGCTGAAGAGCGAGAGCAAAGCAGTCGTGGCGGAGCGAGTGGAGCGAGCGACGCCTGCTTGCGCAGCGGGTGCGAGACTGGCCGAGTGTGCGTTTGGAAAAAGAGAAGCCCACGCACCGGTCGAGACTATCGGCGGAGCGCGGACATTTTTGTCCGCAACCGTGCGCGCGCCGGCGTGGGAAGCGGACAAGAATCACCATGCCGACAAGTCGGCACCACCCGCGGCGAAAATTCGTCATTTTCAGGGCAATGTCCAATCCCGCACTAGGTAATGAACGGGATGCCCAGGTAGCGGCAGCCTCAGCCGCACGCTGGCCACGTTGCCCGATCCGAATTTGTGGATGAAAAGGCGGGGCATCATTATCTCCCTATTCTTCCTTGAGTGACAGGTTGCTGCTCGATGTAGCGATAGCGCCGCGCTTGGGTTGCCGTGTGCTGCTCGGTCACCACCAGGATGCCTAGTGGCATTGGGTCGTAGAGTCCGGGTTGGCGCTTTCATTTCATGGCTTTTGGCTGGCCTTGTCGCCGCTCGGAAGCACCTGGACGCGAATGTTGCGGAAATCGAAGGCTTTGTTTTCGGCCTGGATACCGATGTAGCCACGCTCGACGTCAAGTTCGTTGAATTCCCAGGACCGTTCGCCATCCACATCCAGGGTAATCTTCTTGCCACGGACTTCGATACGGAACTTGACCCATTTGTTCAGCGGCATTGGTGGCGTCTCGGCAGGCACGACCGTCTTGTAGCCTTTGACCAGGCCGCCGAGAGCGCCGCGATTGAGGTTGACCTGCCAGCCGTCTGTGGGCCAGGGCTTGCCGTCCAGCCCGGCCCGGATGAAAAAGCCGCTATCGTATTCCGGTCCCAGCGCGCGCCACTCGGCTTCGAGCACGAAGTCCGCGTATTGTTTCTCGGTGCGCAGCCAGCCCATGCCGGTTACGAGGCGGAGATTGTCATTGGTGACGACGAAGGTGACCTGCTGCATTGGCACCCACCCGCTCAGATCCTTGCCGTTGAACAGCGACTCCCATGAGCCATCTTTCGGCGCGTCGGCAGCCGAACCGGGTTCGGTGAAGACCCAACAACAAAGCAGAATTGCAGCAAGCAGTTTTGGTAACGTCGATTTCATAAACAGTGCCTTGAACTTTGAACTTTGAACTCGTGAAATTTATCAGTGTGGCAGGCCGAAAGCCTGCAGCTCGGCGCACGACGAAAAGTCCTGTTCGGGCTTATCGCCCGAGGCGGGTTTGCCGACCACGCGGACGGCTACCACTTTTGTTGGGCTGGCCAGCCGGCAAGTGAAATACTCGCCGCCCTTGAGACCGGCGGGGTCGGTGGCGGTCGCAGCGGGATAATCTTTAAGCTCCCCGACGGTCTCCCACTTGCCATCAGCAGTGGTTTTGACTTCTATACGGGGTTTGCCGGCCCCGGTGTCAAACCAGCCGCCGTCGTGGAAGGTTTGTCCGTGAGCGAACACGACGCGCGTGACGGTCACCGGCTCATCCAGCGTGACGGCAAACCAATCTTCGGCGGCTCGTTTTTCGTTAAAAGTGACCGCGAAGCTCTCGATGTTGTCATCCACAATGGAGCCGTCAACGTTCCCAATTCGGGATCGACTTTCATGGGCCTCCAGCAAGAGATTCTCGCTGGACGAGGCGAGCCCCAGCGGCAGCCACACCTTGTATGGGCTGCCAGTTCGGCCGGCGTCGGCGAACGGAATCAGCCGGACTTGGAGGGGAGCGCCAGCCTTAAGGTTCCCAACCGGTTTTCGAGCCTTGGCATTGACGCGAAAGACTTGAGCGCCGGGCCAGGATTTGACTGAGTCGGGAGCCGGTTCCGGCGTGACGCCCAGCGCGGCAATGTCTGCGCCCGCAACGGAAACTGCGTTGAGATTCCGGCTTTCCACTCCCAACAGCGCCTCGTCAGCCGCCAGTACCAAAGGCCCGTAGAGAACTGCGACTTTGCCCTGGTTCTTGTGATCGCCGACCACCACGCGCGGTTCCAGCTTGAATTGAAGTTCGATGCGATCGCCCGAGCTCCATGGTCGAGTGATGGCGACATAGCCGTCCGCTGCGGGAGCCTGCTTCACCGGTTTTCCGTTGACCCGCACCGACGCGCTTGGGCACCACGCCGGAATCCGAATCTTGATGGCGAATGCGTTTGTTTCAGCGAGATCTACGGTAATCCCGATATGCTCATCACCGGGATAGTGTGTTATGGTCGTCAGGGTGACGGGTGTGCCGTCGCGGAGATTCAGCTTGGTCGAGCCGGCATCGTAGAAGTTGATGACGACGCCATCGGCATCGGTGCTGGTGGCGAAGGTGGGGATGAGAGCGACGCCGCGGGGGCCGCTGGAGAGGCAGCAATGGCCGTCGAGAGTGCTGCTGTAGGGCTTCTTGCCTTCCATCTGCACGTAATACCCCCACGCCGAACCGTCGCAATACTGGGCGCCCAATAACTGATTCAGGACCACCCGTTCGAGTTGGTCGGCAAACCGGGCTTCGCCGGTCAATCGCAGCAACTGGGCGTTGAACTGGAGCCATGTGACCGTCACGCAGGTTTCGCCAACATTGGCCACATTGGGAAAATCGAAGTCGTCGTGGAACAACTCGCCATAGCTGGAGGCGCCGGTGAGGTAAAGGCGGTTCTGAACGATGTCCTGCCACGCATTAAGACATGCCCCAAGTATTTTGCGGTCGCCGGTCGTTCGGTAGAATTCCAAGGCGCCGTTGAGGCATGAAAGCATCTCGTATGCCTTGGCGTTGCCCACCTTGTCCACGCGTTTGGCGGTCAACAACGTGGAAATGATCTTTGGACCGTTGGGCTGCTCCCAGGCGCGGAGGATGTATTTGCAGAAGTCCAGGTAACGCGGCTCACCGGTCAGACGGTAAAGCAGCACCATCGGTTCCAGCACGCTGGTGGGGGCCATGCCCATGTGATGACCGGCCTTGATGATGTCGCGCTTGCCGGGTTCATCACCAAACGTGTTGCAAAGCAAATCCGCCATCCGTCGGCAAGCCGGCAGCGGCTCAATGTTGCCCGTGTAACGCATGTAGGTGAGGAGGCCGATGAGATTATATTTGTGCGCCCACACGTCCCATTCGACCCAGCGATCCGTGTTCAGGTAAGTCCCCAGATAGCCGTCGTCGAGCTGGCATTTGACCAGCTCGGCGGCCACGTAATCCAGCTTCTGGCGGAGGGCTGGGTCGCCGGTGTTGACCCAGGCCAATGTGGCCGCATGCAGCCATTTGCCCACGTGCTCGCCATCCCAGGACTGCCGGCCCGGGCGTTTGCGATAGCCCTCGAGCAGACGCGTCGGGTCAAGCTTCACCATCCGGTTGGTCTCATTCGCCTCGATGCGCGCCCCGACCCAGCCGGTCAAGCGCGCCCGATCGGGGGTTTGAAAGTCCTGTCGGTCCGGGACAACCGGGACAATCTTGTCCGGAAGCGGAGAGATCGCGGAGGTGTGGGAAGTTGCCACCATCGCTACGGCAGCCAGCACCGCAAACTTGGATCGAGTATCGCGCACCAAATTGGTGAGCCTTCCAGAAGCATTGTCGCTTTTCACAGATTATCAGTTCAGGTGGAATTGCGAAGTCGAGGTTACGTTAGCATAGGCCACGGCTGGTCCAAAGGGAAAAACTGCTGAAAGCGCGTTATTACGAAGCTTGACCCTATTCGCCAACCTGCTAAAGTTGTCCCTGTGCCTCAGACTACACAACAATTCTGCTTGTCCGCAAAATGTTAAGTCATAGAGTTCGACCTGTAATTATTACCGGGTGAGGTGCCTTTTTCTCATAAACGGGTTGGGTCTGGGGAATAGTACCCGATGCCACGCCGTGATCGAGCACTTGGCGGCGGGTGGGTGGGAGGTCCATGTGCTGACCTCCGGCAATGGCCTCTCCTACTTTGAAGGAAGAGACAGCATCGCGTCGCTCTCGTCGATGGCGTCCTTTTTCTATTCCGGCACCGGCACCGGCATCAGCGGTTGGTCCACACTTAAGACCGTTGGTGCCTTGGCAACCCGTGTCAAAGCCAAGCGGCAGCGTTTGGAAAGCCTCCTGGACACCATCCGCCCCGATATTGCGGTCAGTGACTCCGAATACGCGCTTTCACCCCTGCGCCGCCGCCGGATTCCCATCATCGGACTCAATACATCGGAAATCGTCGTCAGCGAATATCTCAGGAACCGACAGCGAGCCGATGGAACACGGACCCATTTCTGGTTTGTTGAATACCTCGATTACTTGTTCCACCGCTGTTTCTGCGACCGGGTGCTAAGTCCGTTTCCTTTGCGCACTCCGACGCGGCATCGCAAGTTCCAGCGGATTGGCCTGATCGTGCGCCGGGCGGTTCAAGAAATCGCGCTTCAGACTGGCCGCAAAGAATCCCCTTCGCCCCGCCAGCTTCACAGGGTTGTTTTCATGCTGAGCGGTTCGGTTCATGCGTCCCAGATTCCGTTCGACCGCTATGATCTCCCCTTCAAAATCGACGTTGTCGGCCGGTCCGGTGAAGCCCGCCGCAACCTGACTTTCCACGGCCGACAGATGAACAATGTAGATCTGCTGGCTGGCGCCGATGCTTTGGTCATCAACGGCGGATATTCCGCTCTCTCGGAAGCTTTTGCCCTCCGCAAGCGAACCTTTGTAATCCCAGTGGTCGGCCACGCCGAACAATTCGTCAACGCCTGCCTCGCGCGCGACCTCGGGTTGGGATTCATCGCCACCGAGACGAACGTCCTGGATCAACTCCTCGAGATGCATCGGCAGGATCGCTGGGTTGAACTCAAACCTCTGCCTGCCCGTTTGGAAATCGACGGGGCCAGGGAAGCCGCCCAGGCGATTGCCGCATTCTGCCCAGACAAGGCTGGCGCCAAACGGCTCAAACAAAATCCTCTGACTGCTGAACGGGCCCGGGTATGACTGGTCCACCTCAGGGGGGGGAACGTCCAAACGGGCGCGCTGGAGTGTGGCTCTCGTTGATTATCCTCCTGGGCTTCGGCCTCCGCCTGACCGGACTGATTTGGGGCCAGGCGTATTGTCATTTCGGTCAGGGGGACGGAATCGAAGCCTACTCGGTCTCTGTAGATTACGGGTTGGGCACCCCTCGAGCGCTGTATCTCGGCCAGCCGAACTTCAATCAACACTCGAAGCTCCCCGGGCCGCTCTGGACCATGTTCTGTTTTATCTGCTGCCGCATCTGGGGGTCGGTCGAAGGAATCCCTATCGGCATCATACTTCTTAATACAGCGGTTATCGGTCTTACCTACGTTCTGGCGCATCGGACAATTGGGTCTGCCGGCGCACTCTGGGCCGCGTTCTTTACAGCAACGTTACCCTGGGTGGTCTATTACTCCGTCGGAATTTTCAATCCAGAGGTGATGTCCTTCCTGAGCGCGCTTCTCTTCCTGGCCCTCTGGCAGGTTACCCGGAGCGACCGCGCGAGTTCGATCTTTTGGGTGCCTTTCCTGCTTCTGGCAATGCCCCAGTTTCACATGTCTGGGCTTACGTTGTTCCCGGCGGTTCTGCTGGTCGTTTTGCTCTGCCCGACGCGTCTTCATGTTCCCTGGCTGCTTGGCGGTGTGGCGGCCGGGTTGGCTCTTTATTTCCCCTACGTCCGGGGTGAGATGGCCAACGGTTGGCAGAACACGGGCGGGATGTTTGGTCAAGGCGTCTCATCCCACTGGAATGCTTTGAAAGCTTTGTCGGCCCCGCTGAGTTTCCTCGTGAATTGGGCGCCGGAGTGGACCCGCAACGCAGGCGACTATCGCGAATTGGGGCGAGCCTGTTTCGCGTGGTTTGAATTGTTGCTGGCGGTTAACCTGCTCTCGGCGGTTGTCGCCGGCTTTCTAATCGTCGGCGCCTTTCTGGCGATCAGGACCGCCATGCGCGGTTTTTGGGCTTCCCCGCGCAGCGCTTTCGCGCGCTCGCCGGGCATCCTCTTTCTGGCCATCCTTTTCCTCGTGCCCCTGCTTGTTTCGCTTGCAAGCCGCAAATCCTTTCATACCCGGTATGCCATTGTACTGCTGCCGGTCATGCTGCCCCTGGTTGCTGCGTCGGCCTTGCGCTGGCTCGCTGCTCCACGCATCGGCCCCGCTTTCCGATTCGGTTTATTTCTCACCTGCTGCGCCAATGTGTGGTTGATGCTGGCAATGTACCACTTCCAGGGCAGGCAGATTGAACAGGGGCCGGACTTTGTCCCGAGCTTTCGCAAACTGGAGACGATCTATCAATCCATCAAGACCCATGCAGGCTCCAAATCCCTCGTGCAGGTCGATGTTGCGGCTTTCCGTCGCGACCAAGCTATTCCTGAGGCGGTGCGTCACGATGCGCTTTTCCTTTCTTTTTTTGTTGCGATACGTGAGAAGGAGAGCGGACTCGCATTCAGCGCGCCCCAACGCATTGATTACCGTCTCTGTTCGGAGGTTCAGGTAAGACCGGATGACCCCAGGCTCGCCTATCGCGGCAATGGCATCGCCCTCGTGGCCGTTCCTTCGGTGCCGTGATTGGGCCCATTCCGCGACCGCCTTTCCTCGAATCGGTTCAGACTCCCGGAAGTGAAAGCGAATTCCTTCAGGGTGGCGTATTCCTGCCTGCGCCAATCCTCCTCTCGTCCGGGGTGAACGACCAATATTCCCGTGGGTTTGGTCAGGCATGCGGTAAATCTTGGCAAATACCCCGGATAACACCGCCAGTTGCGGAAATCATATACTCCGGCGAACCCGTGGTTCGTTCCCACGCCGGCCTTGCGCAGCCTCTCTTTCATAACCGTCCCGAACGCTCCGATCAAAGACGCCTTCGCCCATGGTAGTCCGCCCTTCCACAGGCTGCGCATTGGCATGGCGGTGTTGCGAATGTAGGGCCGCCTTTCGGGGGGCAGGCTCAGCACAAACTCCAACAGCCCTTGCCGCACGCCGGGGAGTTGGTGCGCGTGCAGGTGGCCGTCGATATGGTCGGGACTCCTGCCGCACTTGTTGACGAAAAGTCCATACTGCGCGGCGATCTCCTGCCGGCATTTGTCGGGTCTCACCCGACCTGTCAACGACGCTTTGAGCAATCCACCATAGGATGGTGCGCGGTTCCCATGGGTTTGGCTGTGGGCGCCCGTGGACCAGGCAAGACCTTCATCCGTCAGGCAAAGATGCAGGCCAACATCCACCACTGCCTCATGCCGCAGCAATCTCCGCAGGGTATCGGCCTCGCAACGTTCCAACGCCGCCATGCAGGACACGGCCGTAAGCTTGCCAGCCGCGCACAAGTCCAGAATCGCCTCGTCAATGTCGTCCCTCAGTCCGTAGTCGTCAGCACACAGAATCACGGGAATGCCTCTCAGAACAAGCTGCCGGATCAATGCGGCGCTCCATGCGCCCATCAGCCGGGTTTGACAACCGCAATCACCAAGGCGTCAGGCTTGAGGTACTTCTGCGTCACGGCCTTGACCTGTTCCAACGTGACCGCTTCGTAGAGCGCGTCCTCCGTGTCAGTGTGAGTGTAGCCAAGGCCGTAAAGTTCATCGAGCGCGGTCGCCATGGCAAAACCGCCCAGATCCTGGCGGGCGATCTTCCTTTGGCCAACGACCTTGACCTGAGCGCGTTTGAGCTCTTCTGGCGTAAGACCATCGCGTCGAAGCAATTCTGCCTGGTTGAGCAGTTCGGTTTCCACAAGGGCGGCCTGCTCCGGGCTGGTGCCGACGTAAAAGGCGAAGTAGCCGGGTGCCAGGCCAACGAAGTTCTGGGCACCGACGTAGTACGCCAAACCCAGTTCGTCGCGGATGCGCAGAAAGAGGCGCGACCCGAGATCGCTGCAAGCCTCCTGCACCAATTCAAGCGGATAACGATCCGCATCATGCACCGTCGTCCCACGG
>Ga0194053_10000903_pt1 | contig 20600 bp, 16 predicted proteins | sample SepL228m_MetaG_FD_161684 | JGI IMG/M metagenome (GOLD analysis project Ga0194053, IMG submission 161684) | Anoxic zone freshwater microbial communities from boreal shield lake in IISD Experimental Lakes Area, Ontario, Canada - Sep2016-L227-8m | ecosystem: Environmental > Aquatic > Freshwater >... | reverse complement strand
CCTTTCTTGAGCAACAGAATATTGCCCGGTTCAAGTTGCCGGAACGACTCGAAGTTGTTGCCGAATTTCCCCTGAGTCCGGTGGGCAAGATACTCAAGCGCCAGCTGCGCGAGATGATCGTTGCACGTCTGGAAGCTGAAGGCGCGCTAGTGAGCGCGGCGTAAACGCCCGCAGAATCAGTGGCTGTTTTGGCCCGTCATCGGCACTGCCATGATGGGAATAACCATTCGCGGCTTGGCGGCTTTCTTGGCTACGCGGCTTGCGATCTTGCGTTGCCCCGGAAAGGCCAGCGCTTCGGTCAGCAGGTAAGCGGCCTGCGCATAGGACGTTGGACACAGCGCAAAGCATTCCTGGCAGTCCCAGCATTCGTTTTTGGCGACTTCGGGGACGAACTTGATCTGACGCACGGAGCCATTGTCGAAGAAGCTCACTGCGTTCTTCTTCTTTACCTCGTCGCAGTAACGCACGCACAGTCCGCACAGCACGCAGAACGATGCCTCCTTTTCGAAACGGTTGCGGTCAGCGCCGTACTCCTCGGCCAGCTTCACCAGCTCGGGGGCATCTGGCGCGTGCGCCATCAACTCCTCGACCAGCACCTTGCGGATCCTGTCCACCTTCTCCGAGCGGGTGCGCACGATGATGTCTTTGGCCACCGGATAAAGGCAGGACACGACGTAGCTGGTCCAGCCGCGCGATTCCACCTCCACCATGCACAGGCGGCAGCCACCATAGGCTTCCAACTGCTCGTGATGGCACAGGGTAGGGATGTAGATGCCGGCCTTCTGTGCCGCCTGCAGAACGGTCATGCCGGCTTCCGCCTTCACCTGCCGGTCATCGATGGTCAAAACAATTTCAGTCATTTGGCGTCACTCCCGACGGCAATGCGTGCTTCATACTCGGGCTTGAAATAGCGGAACATGCTTTTGAGTGGGTCGCCGGAGGTCTTGCCCAGCGCGCACAGGCTGGCTACACCGGTCACTTCGATCAGCTCCTGCAGGCGCTCGATGTCACCGGCTTTGCCTTGACCCTCGGTGATGCGGGTCAGGATCTGCAGCATCTGCTTCATGCCCTCGCGACACGGCACACACTTGCCACAGGATTCCTTGGTCAGGAAGTCCATCAGGTAGCGTGAGACTTCAACCATGTCGGTGTCTTCGTCCATCAGCAGCAGGCCGCCGGCACCAATCGGTGCGCCCAGCTTGGACATACCATCAAAGTCCAGCGGCGCGTCAATCAGCTCCGCCGGAATCGAGCCGCCCATGGCACCGCCGAAGTGGATGGCTTTGAGCGTCTTGCCGTCACGCACACCACCGCCAATGTCATGCACCAGCGTGCGCAGTGGCGTGCCCATCGGCACTTCCACGATGCCGCTGTTCACCACATGACCCGACAGAGAGACCAGCTTGGTTCCCTTGCTCTTTTCCGATCCGATGCTGGTGAACCAGTCGGCGCCCTTGCTGATGATCTGCGGCACGTTGGCCCAGGTCTCGACGTTGTTGAGGTTGCTCGGCTTGTCCCAGATGCCCGACACCGAGGTGCGGATGTACTTGGGTCGCGGTTCCGGTACGTTGCCTTCGATCGAACGCATCAGCGCACTCGATTCACCGGAGACGAAGATGCCGACGTCAAAGTGCAGTTCGCATTCGAAGTCGAAGCCTGACCCGAGGATGTTCTTGCCCAGCAGACCATATTCGGCCGCCTGGGCCAGCGCATTGCGTACGTGCTTCTCCAGCAGCGGCATGTCGTGCCGGGTGTACATGAAGCCCTTCTGCGCGCCGATGGCGTAGGCGCCGATGATCAGGCCTTCCAAAATCTTGTGCGGGTTGCCGGTCAGCATGGCGCGGTCCATGAAGGCGGCGGATTCGCCTTCGTGGCCGTTGACGATGACGTACTTGGTTTTCTCCGGCGCGTTGCGGGTGGTCTCCCATTTCATTCCGGCCGGAAATCCGCCACCGCCACGGCCGCGCAGATTGGCCTTCTTGACTTCATCCAGCACCTGCTCGGGGCTCATGGTGCTCAAGGCCTTGACCAGCGCAGCGTAACCGCCCACCGCCAGATAGTCGTCGATCTTCATCGGGTCTATCTTCGGGTTGTCGCCGATCAAAAGCCGCGTCTGGTGCTTGTAGAACGGCACCTCCTGCATGTGCACCGCCTTGACGCCCGTCTTCGGATCCTTGTAGACCAGACGCTCGACCACCTCACCTTTCAGTGTGGCTTCGATGACGTCGGGCACGTCGGCAGGGCTGACCTCGAAGTAGCAGATGTCTCCGGGGGTGACAACGACGTTCGGTCCCTTCTCGCAGTAGCCGTGGCAGCCGGTGGTTCTGACCTCGAGTTTGTCGCCGAGCGGGGCGGCTGCGGCTTTGAAGGCAGCCGCGACCGCCGCCGAGTCCAGACCGTCGCACGCCGCACCGGCACAGACGGCGATGCAGGGTTTGGTGCTGGAGCGCTTGGCCAGGAGTTCTGCCCTGAATTTTTCCAGCTCAGCGGCTGATTGCAACTTTGGCATGTGATGACCTACTCGTATTGTTTCAGGACGTCTTCGATTCTGTCCGGCGTCATCCGGCCATAGTGCTTGCCGTCGACGATCAGCTCGGGGGCGATGCTGCAACTGCCCAAACAGGCACCAGTTGCAAAAGTAAATTTCGCATCGGCATCGGTCTGCCCGTCCTTCAGGCCGGTCAGCTCCTCCACCTTGGCCTGCAGCTTGGCGGCGCCGCGCAGGTGGCAGGTCATGCCGGTGCACACATGCACTTCGTGGCGTCCTTTCGGCGTCAGGCTGAAAGTCTTGTAGAAGCTGGCAATCTGCATCACCTGGGCGAAGGGCACCTGCAGTGCGTCAGCGACCTGGTGCATGACCTCGCGCGGCAGCCAGTGGTTCGCGTGCTGGATTTCCACCAGAGCGTGGATCAGCGAGCTCGGCTGGCCCCGGTACTTCTCGATGATGGCGTTGACGGTTTCTTCGCTCATGGTAGGGTTCGACCTCTGTTTTCTTGTAGGTGTCAGGCAGCGACGGCGACCTGGGCCTGATTGCCGTTCAGACGGACGATGCCCTGCTCGGAGAGGGCAAGCAGGTGCCGCGCTACTTCGGAGTCCTGGACGCCAAGTTTGTTCGCAATGGCATCGGTCGTCGTCACGTCAGCGCGCAGTGCGCCCATGATGCGATTCATGGTCAGCTTGTCGAGCACCAGTTCCTGGAACAGCGGCTCGTAATCAGGTCTGGCGAAGAATTCCTTGTAACCATTTTCGGTGCGCTTGCTGACCCGGAAGCGTTCGCGCTCGACCAGCTTGAAATAGGGCACCAGGTCTGTCGCCGCCTTCAGGCCGTCCAGCAGACCCCCAACGTCGCGGCCTTCGCTTGAGCCAAAGGGGCCCAGGGCTTTGATCTTGGCCCCGAACTCGTGCATGACCTCGGCGAAGCGTATGCCTTCGCCGGCCGAGACCCATTCCAGGCGCAGCCGGTCCGGGTTGATGCCGATGTTCTCCAGGATGCGCTTGGCGACGAAGCTGTTGCCCAGCGCGTCGTAATTGCCTTCCGGGTTGTAGTGACAGTCGCCCAGATGGCAGCCGCCGATAAACACGGCGTCCGCCTTCTTGGCAAAGGCGCGCAGGATGAACTCCAGGTCGACCCGGCCCGAGCACATCAGGCGGATCACGCGCAGATACGGCGGATACTGGAAGCGTGAGACGCCCGCCAGATCGGCGCCGCCATAGCAGCACCAGTTGCACAGAAAACCGACGATGACGGGTTTGAATTCAGAAGGGGCGGCCATTCTCGGTACCTTGGGTTGGCTTGGTCAAATTTCCGCAAGTGCGGCATCAATCTGGACGAACACCTCGTCGTCCGTGTAGTGGGAAAGGCTGATGGCGGCGGTCGGACACTTGGCCACGCACAGGCCGTCACCCTTGCACAGCACCGAATTGACCACGGCCTTCTTGCCACGCGGCGTATCCTCGAACGAGATCGCACCATAAGTGCAGACCGAGATGCAGGCGCCGCAGGAGACGCAGTCCCTGGGGGACACAGCACACACCGCGCCCGAGGCCACCACCGTGTCGTTTGACAGCAGGGTCAGAGCGCGTCCCGCTGCACCGTAAGCCTGGGTGATGGTTTCCGACAGGTGCTTGGGATACTGCGCGGTGCCGCACACGTAAACGCCTTCTGCCGCAAAGTCCACCGGCCGCAGCTTGGCGTGGGCTTCCTGGAAGAAGCCGTCCGGACCCAACGGTACTTTGAACATGCGCCCCAACTCGGCCGAACCGGCAGCAGGGATCACAGCTGCGGCCAGAATGATGGCATCGGCCTCGAGTTCGAGCTTCTTGCCCAGAATCGGATCGACCGCGGTGACGCGGATGAAGCTGCGAGCGCCTTGTTCGACGCTTTCGAGCTGTGGCTTGTCGTCCGCTTCGTAGCGGATGAACTTGACGTTCTGGTTCGACGCCTCGAGGTAGTAATCCTCGCGGAAGCCATAGGTCCGGATGTCGCGGAACAGCACGTAGATTTCTACCTCGGGCTTGAGCGCCTTCATCTTCAAGGCGTTCTTCATGGTTCCGCTACAGCAGACGCGGGCGCAGTAGTTGCGGTCCTCGTTGCGGCAACCGACGCACTGGATCATCACCACGTTCTCGGCTGTCAGCAGTTTTTCTTCCTGCTTCGCGAGCTTGCCTTCCATCTCCAGCAGCGTCATCACCTTGTCGCTCTTGCCGTACAGGTACTCGGTTGGCTTGTACTCGGTCGCGCCCGTGGCGATGATGGCGGCACCGTGTTTGATGGTGCGTACCCGGGTCTTGGACTTGACGGTGGTCGTGAAATTGCCAACGTAGCCATCCACATGCGTTATCAAAGCATCCATGATGGCGTGGATCTTCGGATGCCGATACACCTTTTTCTTCAGGTCCTTCAGGAAGGTCTGGACGTCCATCCCTTCAAGGGTGTAGTGCAGGCGGTTGGCAACGCCGCCCAAGTCCGAGGCTTTCTCGATCAGGTAAGTCTCATAGCCCTGCTCGGCCAGGGTGTGGGCGCTGATCATGCCGGCCACACCGCCGCCGATCACCAGTGCGGTCTTGTCCACCGGCAGCGAAAACTCGTCAAGTGGTTCGAGGATGCCGACCCGTGCCACTGACATGCGAACCAGATCCTTGGACTTTGCCGTAGCGGCTTCCTTCTCCTTGGAGTGCACCCAGGAGCAGTGCTCGCGGATGTTGGCCATGTCGATGTAGTACTGGTTCACGCCCGCTTCGCGCAAGGTGTCGCGAAACAGCGGCTCGAGCGTGCGCGGCGTGCAGGCGGCGATCACCACCCGGTTCAGCCCCTTGTCGCGGATCGTGTCAGAGATCGCCTGGGCGGTATTGGTGGCGCAGGCGAACAGAGAATCTTCGACGTGGATCACGCCCGGCAGACCCAGGGCGTATTGGGCGACATCGGGCACATCGACGACGCTGCCGATGTTGGCACCGCAGCGACAGACAAAGACACCGATCTTGGCCTCGTCTTGCGAGACATCCTTTTCCACCGGATAGACCCGGTCCGTCGAGAGCTGGCCGCGCCGCGACTTGAGCAGGTTGGCAGCCTGGGCGCCAGCGCCGCTGGCCCCCATCACCGATTCGGGAATGTCCATCGGCCCCTGGAAGGCACCGCTGGTGAATATGCCAGGCCGGCTGGTCTGCAGCGGGTTGAAAGGTTCGACCTTGCAGAAGCCGTGGTGGTTCAGCTCAATGCCGAAGACTTTGGAAAAACGCTGGGCATCCTTGGGCGGTGCCAGGCCGACCGAGAGCACGACCAGTTCAAAAAATTCCTCGACCACACCGTCCGGTGTGGTGTAGCGGATCGAGACGTCACCGGTCACCGGGTCTTCGCTGCCGACAGAGACGTAGCTGCGCACGAAATGCACGTCGGGCAGATTCTGCGCGCGCTGGTAGAAGCGCTCAAAGTCCTTGCCGTAGGAACGAATGTCGTTATGAAAAATCTTGGCGTGCATGTCCGGCAGGTGGTCCTTGGCCAGGATCACCTGCTTTTGCGTGTACGAGCAGCACACGGCAGAGCAGTAGCTGTTGGCGCCGTCCGGGTTCACCTGGCGCGAACCGACGCAGTGAATCCAGGCGATCTTGTGCGGATGCTTCTTGTCGGACGGACGCAGGATCTGCCCCTCGTGCGGACCGGTAGAACACAGCAGGCGCTCGAAGTCCATGCTGGTCACGACGTTCTTGAACACGCCGTAGCCGTAATCGTTGCGCGGCAGCGGGTTGTAGGTTTCGTAGCCCGGCGACAGGATGATGGCGCCGACCTTGACCTTGATTTTTTCGGGCTTCTGGCTGAAGTCGATGGCATCGTTTTCACAGACGGCCTGGCAGATATTGCAGGTCTTGTCCTTCAGGAACAGGCAGCTGTCGTCGATGTAAGTGACCAGCGGTACCGCTTGTGCAAAGTAGATGTGTACGGCCTTGTTCAGCGACAGGTCCTGATTGAAGGGATCGGGGATCTTGACCGGGCAGCGCTCGACGCAGGCGGTGCATCCGGTGCATTTGTCGGCATCGACGTAGCGCGGCTTTTTCAACAGCGTGACGGTGAAGTCTCCGGGCTGGCCCTCGACGCTGTCGACATCGGTGTAGGTCATCAGCTGGATGTTGGGCGCCCGGTCGGTTTCGATGAACTTCGGCGACTCGATGCACATCGAGCAGTCGTTGGTGGGGAAGGTCTTGTCGAGCTGCGACATTTTGCCGCCGATGGTCGGCGACTTCTCGACCAGATAGACCTTGTAACCATCCGTTGACAGGTCGAGCGCGGACTGGATGCCGCTGATGCCGCCACCGATGACCATCACGTCGCCCATGTTGTCGTCCGCCGGACGAAACACGTTCTGGGTGTTCCATTGTTGCTGTAAGAGTCCAAATTCCACGTTTGTGTCCTCGGCTAGATTGCTTCGCGGATGATTTCGGTGATGTCCTTGATTTCGATCGAGGCACCGCCGTCAGCACGGCCCAAGCGACTGTCTTCGAAATTGGTGATGCAGTAAGGACAGGATGTCACCAGGACCTGCGCGCCGGTCACGGCCGCCTGCTCCAGGCGCACGTCGGAGAAGCGCTCGCCCTTGGGCGTTTCCATCCAGATGCGACCGCCGCCACCGCCGCAGCAGAAGCTGTTCTTGCGGTTCTCGGCCATCTCGGTCAATTGCAGTCCCGGTACGCTCTTGAGTGCTTCACGCGGCTGATCGAAGATGCCGTTGTGACGGCCCAGGTAGCAGGGATCGTGGTAAGTGACGTTCTTGGCGACTTCCTTGGTCAGCTTCAAGCGGCCTTCGCCTATCAGCTGATGGATGAATTCGGTAATGTGCACCACTTCAAAATGCACCATGAACTCGGGGTACTCGTTCTTGAAGCTGTGATAGCAGTGCGGCGACGAAACCAGGATCTTCTTGACACCGTTGCCGACCAGCTGAGCGATATTACTGCGCGCCAGCGTGCGGAACAATTTCTCATCGCCGGTCTTGCGGATGCTCTCGCCGCAGCAACTCTCGTCGGTGCCGAGGATGCCAAAGTTCACGCCCGCCGCCTGCAGTATCTCGACCGTGGCCTTGGCGATCTTCTTGCCGCGCGGATCGTATGAGAGGTAGCAACCCGGCGAGTACATGACTTCCATGCCCTCCTCGAAACGCTTGACACCCAGGCCGTTGGCCCAGTCGGCCCGCTTGGAGCGCGCTTCGCCGAACGGATTGCCCTCGGCCCGAAGGCTGGCAGCCACACCCGGAATTGGCGAGGCCCCGCCGGCGAAGACGTCATACTCGGTGGCGACACGACGCAGCGCGACGCCGGACTCAATCTGCTTGACGTCGCGCGGACAGACCTGCGGACATTTGCCGCAAGTGGTGCAGCGCCAGATGTCCTCGCTGTCGATCTCGGTCAGGCCGAAAGTGGCTTCGCGCACGAGTTTGCGCATGCTGAATTTGGAAACCCTGTTCCACGGGCAGACGGTATCGCACATGCCGCACTGGTAACAGGATTTGAAAGCATCGCCACCGGCTGCCTTGATGGCATCGATGATTTCCTTTTGGGGGGCTACGGTTTCCATTTCTTAGGCCTTGGACATTCTTGCCAGGGTGTCCAGCACTTGCTGCAAACCGTGTTTGTCTATCATGGCGCCGATGCCGATCTCGACATCGCCGAGCTTGGGCTGATCCTCTTCGACTTCCTCTTCGCGCTCGACATAAATCAGGGCCTCGGCATGGCACCACTCGACGCACTTGGGCTGGTCCAGCGCCGGGGTCTCTTCGCACATATCGCACTTGAGCGGCAGGCCCGAATCGGGTTCCTTGAACAGGTCGCGCGAGGGGCAGGAGGCGCGACAGAAATCGCATTCGTTGTATTCCTTGCCGTCGATGATGTACTTGTCGCGCCCGGTGCATTCCGACTCGGTGTACTCGCCGGCATAGACCGGCAGGTAGATGTCGCGCAGTGGCAGGCGCACGATGCGGATGCGCGAGCGCGCCGGGTTGTTGCTGCTGTAGCGCGGCGTTGCGTGCCACGAAGAACAGATCACCTCGCAGGCCTTGCAGCCGTTGCATTTGTCGGCGTCAATGGTGATCGACTTGACGATTTTCTTGACCTTAGCCATGGTCGTAAATCCCCTTCTGCTCAAATTCTTCGGCGACGAAATCCATTTCAAGGTCGTGCAGCGATTCCTTGGTCGGAATGCCCTGATCGTTGAATCCCTTGAGCTTGTAGTACTGGTCCAGCAACTCCTTTTCCAGATCGGGAAAGCGCTTGCGCCAGTGGTCTTCCGGTGGTTTGTCGTCGGCGCGACGCAGGCCACGGCGCACATTGAGTGCGCGCATCAGGGTGCGGGTACGCGTTGCTGACTTCCACACATCGTCCTTGCTCATCTTGATGCCGGTGCCGGCCGTGACGAACTCCGCATAGTTGTGGATGTGGTAGGGGGGCTTGAGCGGAAACGATGAGAGACCGGCGCACATGCCCAGGGCGTCGTCGATGTAGTGCATCTTCTCCATCCAGTCGACGATCTCGCAACTGGCCTCGACCGTCGGGTAGTAGGGGTTGGACATTTCGCCGCGTGGCTCCCAATCGACGTAGTACTTCTTGAACTTCTCGTCGGGCACCTGGAACCAGTCTTTGACGAACTCTTCGCGTAACTCGCGCGTAGCAAAGGGTTCCTGCGGAAACTGGCCTTCGATCTGCGTGATGTTGATCTTCTCGCCGGTCGAATACATCAGGTAATAGACCGGATTGAGCATGCCGAGCTTGAGCGGCAGCTGCTCGTGCTTCTTGATGGTGTTGTGATCGTACTTTTCCGCACCCTTGCCAATGCGCCGCGCGGCCCAGTAGGTGCCGTCGGCCAGGAAGTCGCCTATGCCTTCGCGGCGCACCATCTTCTCCAGCAGGTAGTAAAAGCGTCCCTCGGTATCCTCGGGCATACCGGGGAAGTCTTCCATGGTCAGGATGCCGGCTTCCAGCAGTTCCAGGCCGAAAGCCATCGCCTGCGGAGCGGAGAAACCGTCGACGCCATACTCGGTGGCCTTTTGCGCGATCTTGAAACCAAAGTCCAGGTCCGAGAAGGCTGCCATGGTGTAGGTCAGCTTCGAATAGCACTTCATCATGTAGGTTGGCAGACCCGGCACCGAGATGGTGGCGCCGCACTTCATCGGGCAGTTGTGGCAACTGATCAGGCGTGTGCGCACGTTCTCCTGGGTTTCCTTCCATTTCTGCTCGATTTCATGGGTCCAGAAATCCTTGCGCCGGGTGCGCGAATTGCCCCAGGTGAAGTTGGTGGTGTGCCATTCCTCATCGACGATGGCCATTTCCTGCGGCGAGCCCAGGCCCTGCAGAATCGGCGGCACACCCTGGATCGGGTGCTCGCCCCGATACTTGATGTACTTCAGGACGCCGTCGCACAGTTCCATGTACTTGACCGGGTCAGCAACGTTGATGTCCTTGGTGCCGCGCACGGCGACCGCCTTCAGTCCCTTGTCGCCCATCACGGCACCGATGCCGCCGCGGCTTGCGCTGGAGCGCCCCTGCTCGATCGAGGCAAAGAAAACGCGGTTCTCGCCCGCCAGGCCGATGGCCGCCACCTGGATGTCGGGGTCTTTCAGTTCCCTGCGGATCGCCTCGGAGGTTTCGGTGGCGCCCAGGCCCTTGAGGTGCGAGGCGTCACGGATCTCAACCTTGTCGTTGTTGATCCAGAGGTAAACCAGTTCTTCGGACTTGCCGCTGATGACGATCTTGTCGTAGCCCGCGTACTTGAGTTCGGGTGCAAAGAAGCCGCCCATCATGGAATACGCCATCAGCTTGGTTTGCGGCGAGATGGTCGAGACGATGGTCCGGTTGCTGCCTGGCGCTGCTGTTCCGCAGAGCAGGCCGCTGCTGAAGATCAGCAGGTTTTCAGGGGAGAATGCATCCGTCTCGGCCGGCACCCGGTCCCACATGATTTTGGCGTTGGTGCCGAGCCCGCCCATGAACAACCTGGTGTCATTCGGGTCGGTCTCGACCCGGTCGATGCTGCCTCGCGTGAGATCCACTTCCAGGTCAAAGCCTATTTCTCCGTAACGCATATTTCTGGTCCTCTGTCAGCCGGTGTTTCTGTCCATCAATCCTGCACGTGCTGGCGCGGCGCCGTCAGGCGTGCTTCCAGTTGGGTGTGCGACGCGCGAGAAAGGCAGCCAGCCCCTCGTTCGCATCGTGTGTTTTCATCAGGCGGTCCAGGTAAAGGGTCTCCACTTCCTGCAAGCGCGCGCGCAGGCTGCGAATCAGCGGGCCGCGCGCGGCAGCGACGGCGCAGGCCAGTGCTGCCGCGCTCTTGGGCGCGAGATGCTGGTCAAAGTATTGCAGGGCGGCGCTCTCCGGATCTTCGGCAACGGTCTGCACCAGACCCATGGCCTTGGCCTCGGTGCCACTGACGGAGCGTCCCGAAAAAAGAAGGTCTTCGGCATCTGGCTGGTTCATGCGGTAGGGCAGCAGGCAGGAAGCGGCCGGGGCAAATACACCCAGGCTCATTTCGGGCTGACCAAGCTTGGCGTCTGCCGTTGAAAAAATCGGACCACCGGCCAGTGCCACTTCCAGACCGCCGCCCAGACACTGTCCACGAACCGCGGTCAGGATCGGCAGCGGGAACTCGACCATGGTGAGGATCAGTGCATGCAGCGCAGCCAGCATGCCGGCGCAGCGCTCGGCCAAGTGCTCCTCGACGCTGGCGCCAAAGCTGAAATGCGGCCCTTCTGCATCGAGCAACACGCCGCGCAGACCGGGCGACGCGCGATGTGCATCGAAGGCTGCCTGCAGACAGGCAATCATCGCCGCATCGACGATGTTGGCCTTCGGACGGTCCAGCCGCAGACGCAACAGCGCGCCATCGCGCTCGAGCCAGACTTTGAGAGGGGCGGTGTTGGTATCAGTCATGTTGATTCAAATTACTTGTTCTTCGTCATTGCGAGGCCGAAGGCCGTGGCAATCCAGGATGTCCGGGGTCATGGATTGCCGCGCTCCGCTCGCAATGACGAAGGGGATGGACACCGCCATGACGAAGGGAATCGACATCGCAACGACGACACTGCTGTTTGTCACTTTCTCAACCCTTGCGCTTGGCCTTGGGCTGAATCGAGTCGTGCAGCGGGCCGACCCAGCTTTCACCGGCGGCCAGCTTTTGCCGCAGCAGCACGAAGTCGGCTTCGCGGTCTTCCTTGGTTCCTTCGTTGAAAGCGGTGAAGCCGGCGCGCGCTTCGGTCATCATGTTCAGTGCCAGCCAAGCGCGCGAGTTTTCCTTGTTCTTGTCCCAGGCTTCGAGCTTGGGTTTGCGCAGTTCTTCCAGCGTCTTGGTGGTGCAATCCGGGAAGGTCAGCAGGATCTTGGAGCACAGTTCCTCAACCCTTGCGTCGAGCATGGACAGGTCTACCGTGCCGCGCGCCATCAGCGCTTTGCCTTCCTTCAGCGCGTCACCGGTCTTGGGTTCACCAAAGCAGAAGCGGCCATGGTCGTCCACCATCTGTTTGGTTTCCACCAGCGGATTGGCAACGAACTTGCCGTCCACCTTGAGCGCCGGTACCACATCGGTCAGGATGCCCATCCAGCTCGCCTTGTGCGCCGAGAACGGCTCGCACAGCACGCAGGCCGCCATGGCGCGCTCGGCGCCGGCGATCACCGGCAGAAAATCGGTGGCGCCGCCAATCGGTGCCGAGCCATGCTTGGGGCCGGCCTGACCAAAGCGCGCCAGATCCTGCGCGACCGAGAAGTCGCAAGCCATGCCGATTTCCTGGCCGCCGCCGATGCGCATGCCGTTGACACGGCAGATCACCGGCTTGTCGCACAACAAAATGGCGCTGACCATGTCGTTGAACAGCCGCATGTACTGACGGTATTCCTGCGGATGGCCGGCGTAATACTCGGCGTATTCCTTGGTGTTGCCGCCGGTGCAAAAAGCCTTGTCGCCGGCGCCGGTGAAAACGACGCAAACGACGTCGCGTGCGTTGGCGGCAGCGCGCATGGCCAGGATCACGCCCTTGACCATGTCGGTGGTGTAGGAGTTGTACTGGCTCGGGTTGTCCAGTGTGATCCAGGCGTTGAAGAGGCCTGGCACAACGCTGCCGTCGGGCATGCGCGCCGGGCGCTTTTCATACTTGACGCCGGGCTTGGAAACATCATCGACCAGATCGTGGTTTTTGAAGTCGCGTGTGGCGGGGGAGGCTGTCATGGAACGATCTCCTGTAATAGACAAAGTTAAATGGATGCGTCATTGCGAGCGAAGCGCGGCAATCCATGCATCTGGATTGCCGCGCTTCGCTCGCAATGACGGAAAGCAGGGGTCATGAAAGACGTGGTCTTCAGGCGGCTGGTATCAGCACCGCGCGCCGCTTGATCTCGCGGTGATGCACGGCGGGAAAGATCTGGTTGATGTTGTCCAGCGGGTGCTCCTCAACAAAAGGCGCCAGTTGCACCTTGCCATCGAGCACCAGATCCAGTGCGGCCGGGTAGTACTCGGGCGGGCAGCCCCAGTTGCCCAGAGCGCGCGCGTCGAAGGCCATCAGGTTGGACAGTCGGACTTCGACCCGGTCCATCGTGAAACCAACCACCGACAGGGTTGCGCCATGCACCAGCAGGGCAAAGGCCGACAACTGCCCGGCAGCGGTGCCGGAACATTCAAAAATCTGCCACTCGGTGCTGCGCAAGCCGTTCTGCTTGGCAAAAGCCTGGATCGCAGCCTTCAGCGCCTTGGCGTCGTGGTTGCGGGCGTTCAGTGTGAGGGATGCGCCGCCATGCGCTGCGATGGAGGCGAGTTTTTCGTCATCGACGTCGATCGCCACCACCTTGGCACCAAAGGCGCGCGCCACCTGAACGCAGTAGCCGCCAACGCCGCCGGCACCAATCACCACCGCCAGACTGCCGGGGGTGACGCCGGCGCGACGCACGGCCTGGTAGGGCGTGGTGAGTGCGTCGGCGATGATGGAGACTTGCGCCAGATTCAAACCGATGGCGGCCAGGCGCTTCTCGTCGACTTCGCACAGGCCACGACCAGGCACCACGATGTGCGAAGCAAAACCGCCTTGAATGTCGTTGCCCGGCATTTTTTGCGCGCGGCAGATTGTCTCGAGTCCGCGCTTGCACAAATCACATTCGCCGCAGGGCAGCACGGCCGGAATGATCACCGCTTTGCCGAGCCAGGCCTCGGCGCCGGCGCCGGCTGCCACCACGTGGCCGCTGATCTCGTGCCCCAGGGTCAGGGGCAGTGCGACGTTGGTCCGCACGCCATCGTAGTAGTAGCCCAGATCGGTGTGGCAGACGCCGCAGCCGGCAATCGCCACCACCACTTCTCCGGCGGCGGCTGCAGCGCTGAAAGCGACCCGCTCGAACGGTTCGCCGGGCTTGTTCATTTGCCAACGGTAGGCCGGGATGCTCATGTTTTGTCTCCTGCTGAAAGATGGGCGGATTAGAATTTCTGCAATTGTCGTATATTAGTACCTAATTACCATCAATGCCAGAAAAATTTTTGAATAATGGATGGCCGGCCGCTGATTTGAGTCAAACTCAAGACCTTTTGATCGGTCCGGCAAGGTATTCAATCGAAGGAGAGCAACTTGCAAGAACAAATTTCGGCCCCAACCAGTGTCTCCATTGCACTGGCGGGCAGCGGCGGCAGCGGCGTCATGACCGCCGGCACTGTGCTGCTGGCGGCGGCCGCCAAGGCGGGCGCCTATGGCGTGATGGTGCGCACCAGCGGTCCGCAGATCCGGGGTGGCGAGGCGGCGGCACTGGTGCGGCTGGGTCCGCAGCCGATCAGTTCACTCGATGACGGTTTTGACCTGCTGCTGGCGATCGACTGGCAAAACGTCAATCGCTTTGCCGACGAGATCGTGCTCGGGCCGCGCAGCGTGCTGATTGGCGACCCGGACGAGGGCGAGGCGCCGGAAGTTTTCCAGGCCACCGGTGCGCGCTACGTTCCGCTGAGCCTGAAGAAGATGGCGAAGGAAATTCCGGGCTGCTGGATCAATATGCTGGCGCTGGGTATCTCTGGCACGCTGGCCGGTTTGCCGCTGCAGGCCCTGCAGGATGCGGTGCGCGAGTCGTGGAAGAAGCCCGACACGCTGGAGGCCAATCTGCTGGCAGTGGCCCGAGGTGCGCAAGCGGCCACCGATATGGCCGAGCAATTGGCGACCAATGGCGGGCCGATGGCGCAATTGCAAGACGCTGGCGCATCGAGCACCAAGCGCTGGATGATCAGTGGCAACGAGGCTGCCGGTTTTGGCGCGATCCGTGGTGGCGTGCGTTTTGTTGCGGCCTACCCGATCACACCGGCTACCGAGGTGCTGGAGTGGCTGGCGCCCAGCTTGATCAAGGTGGGCGGCACCTTGCTGCAGGCGGAAGACGAACTGGCGTCGATCAATATGATCATTGGTGCCTCTTACGGCGGCGTGCCCTCGCTGACAGCCACGGCCGGCCCCGGTCTGGCCCTGATGACAGAAGCGATTGGTCTGGCCGTTGCTGCGGAAGTGCCGATCGTGGTGATCGATGTGATGCGCGGCGGACCCTCCACCGGCATTCCTGCCAAGAGCGAGCAAAGCGATCTGTCGTTTGCCGTCAGTGGCCTGCATGGTGACGCACCGCGACTGGTGGTGGCACCGAGCTCGATTTCAGACTGTCTCGGCGCGACCCAGTGGGCGGTGCAGTTGGCCGAGGCACTGCAGGCGCCGGCGATCGTGCTGTCGGACCAGTACATGGGCCAGTCGCGCGCCATCATTGACCGGCCCGCCGACAGTGGCAGCACAACGCAGCGATTGACTGCGCCGGCGAACGCACCGGACTACAAACGCTATCGCAACACGGATTCCGGCGTTTCGCCGATGGCCATTCCCGGCACCGAAGGCGTGAGCTACACGGCCGACGGCCTCGAACACTCCGAAGCGGGCATTCCCAGCAGCCAGTCCAAGGACCATGTGCTGCAACTCAACAAGCGCGAGCGCAAACTCGCCTTGCACGACTACGGTCCTTACTGGGCTGACGTGGAAGGCGATGCCGACGCCGTGGTGATCACGTTTGGCTCAAGCTCGGGCCCGGCGCGCGAGGCGGTGGCGCGGGCTCGGGCCATGGGCGTGAATCTGCGTTTGCTGGTGTTGCGTTTGCTGGCGCCAGCCCGACCGGAGCAGATGGCGGCAGCGCTGCAGGGTGTCAAGCACGTGATCGTGGTGGAGCAGAACCACGGTGCCCAGCTGTACCGCTATCTGCGCGCCTGGTACGACTTTGCGCAACCCCCGGCCAGCTACCACCGTCCTGGGCCCTTGCCGCTGCGTCCCGGAGAATTGTTGAACGCCCTGCTTGAGTGGAGGAAAGCACAATGAACGATATCGTCAACGACACACCGGCCGTACCGGTCCCGGTTCTGACTGCAGCCAACTTCAAGTCGAGCTACAAGCCGATCTGGTGCCCGGGCTGCGGCGACTACACGGTGCTGAGTTCGGTCACCAAGGCGTTGGCCATCATGGGCGTGCCACCGAAAGACTGCGCGGTGGTCTCCGGCATTGGTTGCTCGTCGCGCATACCGGCTTACACCACCTGTTATGGCTTTCACGGCGTACATGGCCGCTCGCTGGCGGCTGCCACCGGGCTCAAGGTGGCGCGACCTGATTTGCAGGTGCTGGTGGCGGGTGGCGATGGTGATGGTTATTCGATTGGCGGCAACCACTTCCTGCATGCCTGCAGGCGCAATGTGGACATGACTTACCTGGTGATGGACAACCATGTCTACGGCATGACCAAGGGCCAACCTTCACCCACGACCGAGCCCGACTGGGATTCCAAGCTTTCGCCCGGCGGTACCGGTGTGCGCGTCTTCAACCCGCCGGTGGTGGCGCTGGCATCGGGCGCCAACTTTGTGGCGCGCGCCTTTGCCGGCGATCTGCATGGCACAGCCGACATCATTGCCAAGGCAATGCAACACCCCGGCTTTTCCTTTGTTGAAATACTGAGCCCCTGCGTTACCTTCCGCCCGGAACAGCGTGACTGGCGCAAGCTGGTCCGACCAGCCCCGGTGCAAGCCACTGACGACGCCGGACGCGCCGCCCGGCGCCTGATGAGCGACGACGGTCTGAACATCGGTGTTCTGTACGCTGGCAACCGGGCGCCGTATCAGGCCTCGGTGCGGTCGGAGGGTTGTAGCGTGGCGGATCTGGAAGCGGAGTTTGCGCTATGAGCCAGGCCAACAGCGATGCAGGTGCCAAGTTGCCGGGCACACTGCAAGACTTCATGGCGCAGGCGCTGCAGATGGAACTCGACGCGGCAGAGCGCTACAACGAATTTGCCGACATGATGGAAACGCACAACAACCTGGAGGTGGCGCAGTGGTTTCGCAAGATGGCTGAGGTCGAGGGCAAACACGCCGACCAGATCATGAGCGAGATGGGCTGGAGTGAAGCACCCTCGGCGCTGCGCACGGCGCCGCTGCTGACCGGCCTGGAGGCGCCCGAGTCTGCGTCGGATGCTGAACTGCATTACCTGATGCAGCCCTGGCACGTACTGCAACTGGCACTGGGCAACGAGCAGCGGGCCGAGCGTTTTTTTGCCAAGCTGGCAAGTCTGGCCACGGTCGAATCGGTGCGCAAGGCGGCGCTTGAGTTGCAGAAGGAAGAAGCCGAACACATTGAGCTGGTGCAGGCCTGGCTGAAGAAAGTTCCGCAACCCGCTGCTAATTGGGATCAGGATCCTGATCCTCCGCGCTACGACAGCTAGGGTCCGATGCAAGTTCTGCTTCCTGCTGGTAAACCCCGGTGCAACCGGGGCCTACTCATGATTAAGATAATGCCTTGGCTTAGCATATTGAAATTAACATGAGCGCTGACATGGACAATTTTCCCTGGACAGAGACGGCATGGCCGTTGGCTCGTTTGTTTTCGGCTGAACTGGGTGCCGTGCGGCTTGACCCGGTAGCTCGGCCATCGATCCGCCGCACGCGATCTGCTTCCACATCACTACCAACAGGAGAGAGACAATGAGCTTGAAGAAAACACTGCCGATGCTGGCCGCACTGGCGCTGGCTACTGCGGCGTATGCCGACATCAACGTGGGTGTCACGGTATCGGCGACCGGTCCTGCCGCTTCGCTGGGCATCCCGGAGAAAAATACGATTGCCCTGATGCCCACGACGATCGCCGGGCAGAAGATCAACTACATCGTTCTGGATGACGCGTCCGACACCACAGCAGCGGTGACCAACGCTCGCAAACTGATCAATGAATACAAGGTCGATGTACTTTTGGGTTCGACGACCACACCGAATTCGCTGGCCATGATTGATGTGGCAGCCGAGGCGCAGACGCCGATGATTTCGATGGCAGCATCGGCGCGCATTGTGGAGCCGCAGGACGCCAAAAAGCGCTGGGTCTTCAAGACACCCCAGAACGACATCATGATGTCGCTGGCGATCGTCAGTCACATGGCCGACAGTGGCGTCAAGAGCGTCGGTTTCATCGGTTTCTCGGATGCCTACGGTGAAGGCTGGTATCAGGAGTTCAGCAAGATCGCAGCGCTCAAGAGCATCCAGATCATTGCCAACGAACGCTACAACCGAACCGACACCTCAGTGACGGGGCAGGTTCTCAAGATCGTTGCCGCCAAGCCCGATGCGGTGCTGATCGCTGCGTCCGGTACACCGGCGGTGCTGCCCCAGCGCGCCCTCAAGGAACGCGGCTACACCGGCAAGTTCTACCAGACTCATGGTGTGGCCAACAACGACTTTCTGCGCGTTGGCGGCAAGGATGTGGAGGGCACCTATCTGCCGTCCGGTCCGGTGCTGGTGGCAGCGCAACTGCCAGCCAACCACCCGCTGAAAAAGTCCTCGGCCGACTATGTCGCCAAATATGAAAAGGCCAACGGCGCCGGTTCGGTCTCGACCTTTGGTGGCCACGCCTGGGATGCCGGCAAGTTGATGGAAGCTGCGGTGGGTCCGGCGCTGAAGAAGGCCAAACCCGGCACCGCTGAATTCCGTGCCGCTTTGCGCGACGCTCTGGAGACAGTCAAGGAAGTGGCCGGCGCGCACGGCGTTTTCAATATGTCGCCTACCGACCACCTGGGCCTGGATCAGCGTGCCCGCGTGATGGTCAAGATTGAGGGCGGTGCCTGGAAATTCCAGCCCTGATGGACGTTCAGGTCGCCTTGCTGCTGGCGCAGGACGGCATCGTCAATGGTGCGGTCTATGCACTGATGGCGTTGGCGCTGGTGCTGGTGTTTTCGGTCACCAAGGTGATCTTTATTCCGCAAGGCGAGTTTGTCGCATTTGGCGCGCTGACCATGGCCTTGCTGCAGGCCGGGCGCGCACCTGGAACGCTGTGGCTGCTGCTGGCGCTGGCAGCGATGACCCTGCTGGTGGAGTCTGTCAGACACCAGCGTGGGGTCGCAGTGGACTGGAAATCAACGGCCTTCTGGGCCGTTTTGCTGCCGGCACTGGCAGCGCTTCTGGTGTTGCTGTTGCGACCCACTTCGATGTTCGGACAGGCCGCTACCACCTTGCTGGTTATCACGCCGCTGGGACCGCTGGTGTACCGCCTGGCGTACCGACCGCTGGCCAATGCCACGGTCTTGACGCTGCTGATTGTGTCGGTCGCCCTGCATGGTGTGCTGGTCGGCATGGGGCTGCTGTTCTTTGGTGCCGAGGGCTCGCGCACCAGCGCTTTTTCGGAACTCCGGCTTGAACTTGGCGGCATTCCTGTCAGCGGCCAATCTTTGGTCGTGATGGGGGTGGCCAGTTTGCTGGTGGTCGGCATGTTCCTGTTTTTTGAACGCACCATCATCGGCAAGGCTTTGCGCGCCACGGCCATGAACCGGATCGGTGCCCGCTTGATGGGTATACCGACGGAACTCTCGGGCGACTTGAGCTTTGCGTTAGCGGCGCTGATTGGTGGTGTTTCCGGACTGTTGATTGCGCCGCTGACCACGGTCTATTACGACACCGGATTCCTGATCGGTCTGAAAGGTTTCGTCGCGGCCATCATCGGCGGCCTGACGAGTTACCCGCTGGCCTTGGCCGGTGCTCTGATCGTGGGTTTGCTCGAGTCGTATTCGTCCTTCTGGGCCAGCGCTTTCAAGGAAGTCATCGTTTTCACCCTGATCATTCCGGTCCTGTGGTGGCGTTCGCTTCATAGTCATCACGTCGAGGACGAAGAATGACGAAGCGCCAACTCACTTTGCTGGGTGTGGCACTGTTGCTGGTGGCCTGGGGCTTTCTGCCCGAGTTCACCATCACCATGCTGAACTACATTGGTCTGTACGCACTGGTTGCTGTGGGCCTCGTGATGCTGACCGGCGTTGCCGGCATGACCTCGTTCGGGCAGGCCGCCTTTGTCGGTCTGGGCGCCTACGCGACAGCGTGGTTTTGTACTGCGCCGGCGGGCGCCGCTTTGTTCGGACTTTCGCCCGGATCGGTGTCGTTGCCTTGGATCGGGCTTGCCGCCGGGCTGCTCTTGAGTGCTGCCGTTGCCTGGTGTCTGGGCGCGGTGACGCTGCGCCTGTCCGGTCACTACCTGCCACTGGGCACGATCGCCTGGGGCCTGAGCCTGTATTTCCTGTTTGGCAACCTGGAATTTCTGGGTGGGCACACCGGGCTGGCCGGACTGCCGGCACTGTCGGTTGCAGGTATTGAACTGCGTTCGGTGCGCGAACTGGGCCTGCTGACCTGGGCCGTTCTGTTGCTCACACTGTGGGCCTTGCACAACCTGCTTGACTCGCGCGAGGGGCGCGCCATTCGTGCGCTCAAGACCGGACGCGTCATGGCCGAGAGCATGGGAGTGGATACGGCGCGCTACCGCATCAAGGTCTTTGTTCTGGCGGCCCTGCTGGCGGGCCTGTCGGGCTGGATGTACGCGCATTTGCAGCGCTTTGTGAATCCGACGCCCTTCAATTTGAACATCGGCATCGAATACCTGTTCATGGCCGTGGTCGGTGGTGCCGGCCACCTGTGGGGTGCGCTGCTGGGCGCCGCTTTGATCACGCTGATGAAGCAGTACCTGCAGGACATTTTGCCCAGCCTGCTGGGCAGCAGCGGCAACTTCGAGGTCATCGTGTTTGGCCTCTTGATGCTGCTGGTGCTGCAGCGCTTCTCCGATGGCTTGTGGCCA
>Ga0194053_10000901_pt1 | contig 20623 bp, 27 predicted proteins | sample SepL228m_MetaG_FD_161684 | JGI IMG/M metagenome (GOLD analysis project Ga0194053, IMG submission 161684) | Anoxic zone freshwater microbial communities from boreal shield lake in IISD Experimental Lakes Area, Ontario, Canada - Sep2016-L227-8m | ecosystem: Environmental > Aquatic > Freshwater >... | reverse complement strand
ATGTATATATTATATCAATATTTAAGGTTTTTTTAAAGTTTGTGTGGATAACTCCTTCGTCTGGAAGACCACTTCATGAGGAAAATCAATAATATCTCGTACTAGCTTATCAAACATGCTTAATCTGTAATTGAATTCTTTGGTATCAAAAATAGCATAGACAAGTTCTGTCCCGATTTCAGCTTCTAGTTTCCTTATCCCCTCTTCTATTCTCGCCCGACTCATCTTGTCTCCAACAATTAATAAATCAACCCTGCTATCTTTATTTTTAATAAAAATACCAGAAATAATAATCAATTTGACTTTTCCTATTTTTTTAAAGGTTTCCTGTATCACATTCTTGTCTAGGGAATCGGAATTAATAAGAAGATCTTCAACTTCGCTAGCATATTTAAAAGACGTATTGTAAAAATATTCACCATTTGGATGTCTTTTTATAAAATCTATTGAAGTTAGAATTTTGAGTTCTTTATTTACCAAAAGTGCGTTTGCCCGAGTTCTTTTTATTACGTCTTTATTGATAAAACCCTTGGTAGGATTAAGTAAAAAAAGCCGTATTATTTTGACTTTGGAAGCACTGCCAAGTATTTTCCCGAGAATTTCCATACCTACCATTCTACCGCTTTTTATATAAAAAACAAGTTAAAAACTACGATTTCCAATATAGTTTTCCGGTGTTATTTTTTTAAGTTTTTGGACAATCTCTTTAGACAATTTGTATTTTTTAGTTACTTCGTCAATAAAAGAATGCATCATTTTTTTATCTGCAATTTTTCCACGAGTAAATTCTTTAAGAAGTTCATAACCATCTTGTACCCCTACACTTCGGAGTATTACTTGATAGCTTTCCGACACTACTTCCCAATGGCATTCAAGTTCATCTTTAATTGCCTTCTCATCAACCTTGATTCTACTCAAACCATTTTGGATATATGAAAGTGCAATAAGAGTATGCGCAAAAGCTACACCAAAATTTCTTTCTACTGTTGAATCAGACAAATCTCTTTGCATTCTTGATACTGTAAGTTTTCTTCCAAAGAATTCACACAATGAATTTGCAAGTCCAAGATTTCCTTCAGCATTTTCAAAATTTATTGGATTCACTTTTTGAGGCATAGCCGATGAACCAACCTCCCCGCTCTTTGGAATTTGAACAATTACTCCTCGCGAAATATAACTCCAAATATCTTGATTAAAATCAATAAGAATTAAATTTAAACCACGAATAATGTCAAAAAGTTCTCGATAGGTATCATGTGATTCTATTTGGGTAGTAAATGGATTGTTTACAAATTTAACCCCACTTTTTTCATTTAAACTATTAATAAAATCATTTGAAAATTTACGCCAATTAATTTTTGGGTATGCAGAATACAATGCATTATCCCCACCCGTTGCCCCGTTTAACTTTACTTTTAAGGTTAATTTTTCTAGGTTTTTTAAACCTTCAGCAAGACGAGCATTGAAAACATTCATTTCCCAGCCAAAAGTGGTAGGGCTGGCAGGCTGTCCATGAGTAAGTGCAAGCATTGGAATTTTTTTGTTTGCTTTTGCAAAGTTTAGTATACCTTTCTGTACTTCCTCGTATTTAGCTTTCAAAATTTTAATTCCATCTCTTAATAGAAGTGCATGGGCAAGATTATTTATATCTTCCGAGGTTCTTCCGAGATGTACAAACTCTGCCCAATCTCCCATCTTCTCTCCACGCATACGTTCTTTTAAGAAATATTCTACGGCCTTCACGTCATGGTTTGTAGCTTGCTCAAAAAATTTTATGCGTTCAAAATCTTTCTCGGAAAAATTTTCACAAAGTAAATATAAGAACTTTTCTTGATTTTTAGAAATTCTTTCAGAAAAAATTTTTAATTTCGAAAGCGCTAGAAAATATTCCACTTCGACAATCAAGCGATATTTCATGAGTCCAAACTCAGAAAAAATCTGCTCAAATTCTTTTACTTTTTCTCCGTACCTTCCATCTATTGGAGATATTCTAAACATTGGGTCTTTTTTCATAATTATTTAATTAATAATACTAATCCCGTTAGAGATAGGAAATCTTTAGATTTCCGTTTTTTATATTTAATTTTGTTAAAATTTTCGACATTTAATTATTTTACTTCCTATGTTCTATATATTAAAAATACGATCTCTAACGGGACTAATGCCACGCAAAACCCCGAGCAATCTTGTCGGGATACATTACGAGGATTACCCCTCTTTCTTTACAAAATTCTATTACCTCTTTATCATTTACTGATCCAGATGTAGTAAATATTGTCTTTATCCCTCTGTCAATAAGAACTTCTGGACCATCTGAAAATGGGAAAAAACTATCACTGTATGCTACTGCACCCCCCAATTCTGCTTGGTCTCTATTTGAAAGAGCAAAGGCAGCATCATCGGCTCGCATTATGGCAAGTTTCGCTGCTCCCACTCGGTCTTGTTGACCAACTCCATTGCCAATCAATTTTCCATCTTTCACGATTGATATGGTATTTGAATTTGCATTTGATCCTATAGCCCAAGCAAGTATTAAATCTAGTTTAATTTTTTCATTTAAATCTGTTGGATTATTGCTTTCAATTTGAGCCTCTTTGAAATCTGGCACAAAAAAATAATTTGGCTGAGTTAAAAATCCATCACGCACATTTCTGATTCGGAGCGATTCATCAAGAGATTCCCCAGAGAGTGTTTCTAGTTCGCGATTTACAACAATTCTACACTTACCTTTCTTGCGTGCAAGAATATCAATTGCGTTTGGTCCAAAGTCAGGCGCTGTTATAGTGTCGAGCAATCTGCGAGAACCTTCTTTCATTTGGTAATGAATTAAGATTTCTGATTCATCTTCGCCTATTTTGAAATTCGTAAAAACTGACCCACCATGAATTGCACGTACATCACCTTCAATCATTTTCTTAAGTGCCTCAATTGGGTCATTGCTTATTCCTACCCCGCAAGCATTGCCATGTTTCACTGCAACAGCAAAATATGGCACCGTCTTATCAAAATTCTTTTTAAATCCAGCTGCAAAATGTGTAATCGTCCCCAACACTTTGTCTCTGTCACAAAAATTGTTATATGAAAGGGGTGTCTCAGTCAGAAGTTTGAATTTATCAGGCGAAAACGGTCCGTCCTCTGTTTGATATAAAAATGAAGGTGTTTGATATGCATTCTCGCCATAAGTACAAATATCATTCATCTGTCCTATTAATCCTTTATATTTTCCTTTACTTAAATATTCCGCTGAAGCGAGAGCGTATTTTGCTACTACATATTCCGCCTTTCCCGCAAGTTCTCTTTTAAAATTCTCTTCTTCTGGCATTTCCCGCTTTAGCCATTCAACTACTTTTTCTCTATCCTCTACTTCACATACAACAATTCTATTACCCTTTGCCCCAGCGCGAAGCATTGTAGGCCCACCGATATCAGTTTTTTCTATTACAGATTCCAAGGTTGAACCTTCTTTTTTAATTTCTTCTTCGAGTGGATACATATCACAACAAACAAGTGAGACCACTGGGAGTTTCAGCTTTGCAAGTTCCGCCATGTCTTCCGCATTCTCTGGTCGAGCAAGAAGCATTGCATAAAATTCACGAGAAAGTGACACAACCCTGTGTCCTAAAATTGGTGCACCTACCATGTCCGCCAAATCCATGCATTCTATTTTATTTTCTCTCAAAAATTTCGCCGTGCCGGAAGAGGACATTATTTTCCAACCTAAATCCACCAATTCCTTGGCAAATTTATCGATTCCCTCTTTATTGTAAACAGAAATAAAAGCGATTTTCTCCATTTATCTACTATAACATTTCTTGTAAAAAACAAAAAATCCCGAAATTCGGGATTTTTTGAGTGTAATTTTTAGCTTATTATTTTAGCTCAACTTTACCTCCAGCCTCTTCGATTTTCTTTTTGAGTTCTTCAGCTTCAGCTTTCTTCATTCCATCTTTCAAAGTTGCTGGAGCTCCATCTACTAAGTCTTTAGCGTCTTTAAGACCAAGACCTAGAACTTCTTTTACAACTTTCATAACTGCGATTTTCTGCTCCCCTGCACTTGCAAGTACAACAGTAAACGCATCTTTTTCTTCTGCTGCTTCAGTAGCAGCGGCAGGTCCAGCTACTGCGACAGCAGCAGCGGAAACTCCAAACTTTTCTTCTATTGCTTTGACCAAGTCATTGAGTTCAACCACAGTTGCACTCTCAAGGTCTTTCATAAATGCATCAAATTTTGACATAATATTTTATAAGTTAATTTTTTAATGTTTTCCCCTCTCCTTGATAAGGAGAGGGCTGGGGTGAGGTGAATTTTAATTCAAGAACCCCCTTTCAATTCCCCCCCCTATCAAGGGGGAAAGGAAATGCTACTTCTTTTTTGCTACCTCATTCACGACAAGTGCCAATCTCTGCATAGGAGATTTGAGTAAGAATGCAATTTTTGAGAGCAAAACTTCTCGTGAAGGAATTGTTGCAATCTCCATCATTGCGCTTTGATCGACAAATTTCCCATTAAATATTCCTCCAAGTATTGCAAGAGGACTCTTGTGAGTTTTCGCAAAGTTTAAAACTTCACGAGCACTTGCTGTTTGATCTTTGGAATATGCCATAGCTACTTCTCCAGAAAGTGTTGGAAGTTCCCCTAACGCTTTACCTTTGAGAGCTCTCGCAAGCAATGTCTTTCTTGAGATTTTGTATCCCACTCCTTGGTTACGAAGTTCGCGACGAAGTATTGTTTCGTCGTGGACTTTTAATCCATGGAAGTTCACAAAAACAACGGACTCTGAGCCATCAATTGCCTTCTCAAGATCCTTTATCATCTCTTCTTTTCTTGATTTTAATAATGCCATAATTGTTTAAGAACTATAAAATTTTTGAAGGTGTTTCTTTTTTAGGGGGTTTCGAGCACGACGGTGCGAGAACTTCAGATTTTTTTAAGTATAAAAAAATCGTACCCTAGAAAAAGAAATGCCAAGAAAATTTAATAATTACCTTATTTTCAATAAAAAAAACGGCTTTCGCCGCAAGTATTGTCTGATTTAAATCAGACTATCGACCCACTAAACAGGACTTATCTGTATGCCTGTCTTCTTTGCGGTAAATAGAGTATAACACAATTCTTTTACTTTGCAATACTGGCCTTATTTGTATCTCCCGCCTTATCACCACTCTTGGTATATGAATCTAAAAGATAAACTCCTAAAAGCCCAAACCCTATCATTATAGTAAAAATAAGTAATGTTTTTATAAAGTGTTTAATCATTGTTTAATCAAAAATATTTGCTAAATAATTATCAATCAGTCTCTGGTCCATATCATAAAAATACATATGATTGTCATGTAAATAAGTCGCGAGATTAACTCCTACAAAACGCCAATGCCACGGCTCATATTTATAATATTTATTTCCTGGCGGGTATGACAAAATAAATCCATATTTATAAGCGTTATCAACCATCCATTTGTATTCAGGAGTGTTGTTAAAACCTTCGAGAGTTCCAGCCGTCTTGAGAGTTGTAAAATCAATCGCCGTCCCGAGTTGGTGTTCAGAATATCCTTGATCAGCAGAAAAACTATTTGCTGTTCCTGCTCCATAGATAACTTTATAATTCGATTTCAAAATTGCTTGATCAGAAAATGAGCGAAAGGCAGACTGAGCTTCGGTCGATACATTCTCTGCTTTACCCGCATCTATCAATTTTTCTAAATATGGTAATACATTGCTATGTATTTTGTAGTTACTACTTTTTGCACTACGATAATCAAGAGGTACGTCGGAAAGTGATATCGGCACATAGTGCTCATTTAAAAAATAAATCTTTGAATATTTTTTAAGAAGTTCAGGATCAGTTTTACTTAATTTTGAAAGTGCCCCTACCGTATTTGTGATTTCACTAACTTGATTTAAAAGTGAATTATCTCTTTGATCTTTCTCGGACAAGTAAGACAGAGTGCCTTTTTGCTTTTTCTCAATTTGTATAATTCTTTTTTCTAAATATTGTTCTTTTGTAAGATTTATCAAACTTATAGAATTTATTTCTTTTGAAATTATATTAAATCGATATTCCACACTTTTAAAAACACCTAAAAATGAAAGTGCTACAAGTAGGACTATTGAAACATCTCGAGTTAATATTTTTTCTAAAATATTTTTCATCATCCCAGTATTAAAATTTTAAATAATAATCTTCTATCCTAATATCCCGTAATCAAAAATGAAAGTAGAGGAACAGGTATTTTTATCTATAACCCTTATTCCATAAGGCAATCATTATAATAATCAAAATAATTATAAGAACATACGGGATCCGCCAAAGCCACTTTATTTTTTCAACCCGAGTCATACCTTTGGTAAGTAACTGCCACAGAGCATCTAACATTACCGCCGGCAAAATAAAACATATATATATAATGGCTCGAAAAAAAGGATTCATTCCCTTCATTTTAACATAAAAAATAAAAAAATTCTAAAATCAAAAAATCCCCCAAGATTTAACTTTGGTGGGATTTTTTGTTACTTAGTTTAAGTTTTTATTGTTCAATTTGTAAAGCATTCATTGCTGCACGAGTCTTTGGACCAACTAGCCCATTTACTGGTGTAATATTCTTTGCTCTTTGGAATTGTTTTACAGCAGCAGTAGTTTTTGCTCCAAATTTTCCATCTACTTTTAGATTTAAATTCAAAGTAGTATTAAGAACTTTTTGGAGATTTTTAACTTCAGTTACTGTGCTTTTAGCATTCACTGCTTTTATAAAGTTAATATAGGCTACAGGAGTCATAGTAACTTCTGGAGAAATAGTTAAAGTAGGAGTTACAGGTACAACTGGCGCTACTGGAGATGTAACAATTTGTTGGGTTACAACTTCTGGAGTAACAACCACTGGAGTAACAACTGGAGTAACACCAGTAGTCAATCCTCCACCCCCGAGAACCAATTCAGTGTTAAATGCCCATGTATATGGCAAACCAATAAGAGCAACTGGAGAACCAGCCGCTGCATTAACAGCAGAAATTGTTGCAGTAACTGTAGTCCCTCTTACATAATTAGCATGTGCCTCTGTTACTGTTGTATTACTAACAGTCCAAGCTGGTGTATAAGTTGCAGATGGATTAGAAGAGAAAGTTAAACTTGCTGTATCCATTGGCTCTGAAAATAAAACAACAGGTGAAGAGTTTATTATCTGATTTGTTGTACTGTTTAATGGAGAAACGCTCACAACAATTGGAGCTGCTCCATCAGTTGATGTTTTTAGTGTAAACGAAGTAAGTGCATTATGTGCAGCTGAATTATCTGCTACAGATCCAACTTGTTGAATTTTAAGAGTGTAATCTGTTTTGTTTGTGGAAATTGTTTCTCCACTTGTTGCTACTCCTATGTATATAGTTGCATCATTTGCCACATCAGTTAATACCCCACTTGAAGGAGTAAGGGATGTGAAAGTTTCAGTAAGGTTACCAGCAGTTGTGTTTGCAATACCAGCTTCAAAATCAGCAGCTACTACAGATGAATCTTGAATTGGCTCAGAGTAAACCACTTTAACAAAATCCACCGTTCCGTCATTGTTGTTGTCAAGAGTTGCAGAAGAAACATATGCTGGGGCTTGTGCGTCAGTTATAGCAGTGGATGAAGCATGCCCTACTACTACGTTTGTGTCTCCAGGAGTATTTGCATCAGTAACAGCCAGCGCATCTACGTAAAGTCCTTCGGATGCAGAATATGCAGTAGCGGTATCACTAAAAGGAGTACCTGTAAAAGTAAGGGTAAGAGTCCATGGAGTTCCAGCACTTGTAATAGTAGCACTTGCAGGAGTAAGCGGAGTAGTTCCTCCACCTCCTACGTCAATATGCCACTTTGTATAATCAACAGAAGTAATATTCTGTCCTGGATTGGTTAAGGTAACAAGCACAGTGTTGCTAGAATTTACCACCGCAGAACTGATTGTTATATCAGCCGCTGCATTTACCATACTTGGTACTGAAACAAATACAAGAAGTCCAAATATAGCAAGTATCCCAGCTAAAACAATTTTATTTTTTAACATTTGTAAAATTAATTTTTAATTAATAATAATATAAACAAAAAGCTATCTAGATTCTCGACCAGAAGAATCTAAACATTATTCGTTAATTATACAACATTTTTTTTATCAGTATATATAAACTGTTGATAACTTTATTAGAAATGCTTTCCTTCCCCCCTTGATAAAAAGGAAAATGAGGGGAAGTTCTTAAAGAATCCACCTCACCCTGCCCTCTCCGAATTTTGGAGAGGGTGATAAGACCCCCTCCTTTCTCCTCCCCCTTACTAAGGGGGAGGTTGGGTAGGGGTCAACACGAAAAACCCCGTCGCGTAAATTCGCGATCGGGGTTTTTGGGATGATTTGAGTCAATCAGACTTTCAATTTATCCGGATTGATAACCGCCAATTCTAAACTAGACTTCTAATACGTATTAGCTTGATACGCTAACAGTATTGGTTGGGTAGTTGTAGAAGAATCCAGGAACGGTTGTTCCATACAAGTATTTGTTTGATGTTGTTGTAGCAGCGCTACCAATAACATCAACTCCAGTTGTAGTCAAAGCATTACCTGCTGTATCTGTCCAGCTAAGTAGACTGCTTGATCCAAGAGATAGAGTTGCTGCTGATGTATGTGCTCCGTTTGTATTTGGAGCTGTAGCAAAGTACAAGTAAATATGGAATGAAGCACTTGTTCCAGCTGGGATTGTGTAACCATTTGTAAAGGTAATTGTTGAATTACCTCCAGTGGTTGTAGTTGAGAACTGAGTGTTCGTTGTAGTTACTAGATTTCCTTGAGCATCTTTAACTCTGATACCATCAGCATTGTAACCTGGGTTAGCATTTGTTAATGTTGCGTCTGTAACTCCAACGGAAATTGGCAAATCAGTTAGAACAACATCTCCTTTTGTGTCTGCGGTAACTGTTATAGTACCAACGTCAGTTGTACCTTGAACAAGAACTCCACCAGAAGAAGCTAGAGCCAAGGTAGGTCGTGAACCAACTACTTTCATAGTTGGAGCAGAAACTGCACTTGATAGAGGTGCTGTACATGATGCTGAAATAGCAGTTGTACATAGTGTACTTGTGCCATTACCACCTGAGTATTTTACGTATTCAAGAGCTACCCGTGATGTAGCACCTGACATAATACCATTCATACCAACTGGAGCATATGAAACATATGCATCAATTGCTAATCCTGAAGTACCATTTGGAACTGAAAGATTAAGACCAGTTAAGTATGCAACACCAGCAACTACTGGGGCTGTTACTGTACCAACTTTAATCGAAGTAACGGTTGCAGGAATCAATCTTACTGCAGTAGGAGTACCAGTTGAGGCTGTAGTAATATATACCGTCAAAGCTCCAGCACCAGTTCCTGTTCCACCAGTAATTGTTCCATAACCGTTAGTAGTTCCAACCAATTCTACAACATCTCCTAATGCAAAGCCTGTTCGGCTTGTTACAGTTAGGGCTTGAGAACCAGTTGAACCTGCGTCGGCATCTGTACTTGCAGTTGAAAGATCTTGACTGTTAACTGTAAGTTTTAATTCTGTAACTGTCACAGCACCACCAGAGGCTAGAAGCTTGAAGGTTGCTTTTGTAGCACTATCAGCTCCACCTGCAGCTGCTACGAATTGTTGAGCAGTTGAGGAAGCAGTAACCATTGTTGGAGGATTAATGATTGAACCAACAGTTATTGTAAGATTTGGACTGTTTATTCCAGAAATTGAAGGGGCAGTACTTATATTAAGTGTAGTACATCCTTGTACATTACCTAAAGAACCTGCAAGATTAACAGTTAAAGAACCAGCAGTATAATTTGTTATATCAGCTCTTACTTCAAGTGTTTTTGTCATACCTGACGGAATTATTAATTGAGAACCCAAATTATAGATTAATGCAGTATTAATATTTTGAGTTGAACCTATTTGTGAACCATTAAAATATAAAGTTACATTATCAACATTTGTTGTATTTGGTGTTCCATTAGTGATTGTTGGTGTTACTACAAGAGAGGTAATTTTCATATCTTCTCCAGTAGCTTGTAATAAATATTTAGCAATTACTACATTTACAGAACCACCAGAAATGTTTGTTGTGTTAAACGATGGATCAACTGTAACGGTAACTGAACCAGGAACTAATCCTACAATGACAGTTCTTGTAACTTGTTGAGCATGATTACCAGATGAATCAGAAACGTTGTAAGTAATAGTATATGTTCCAGCTGTACTCATATTCGCTGGACTAGTAATAACTATACTAGAAGTAATATCTCCATCAATATTATCTAAAGCTGTAGCTCCAGCATCTATATAAGTGTCACCAACTAATATATTGACAGTTGCATTACCATTAAGAGTTATCACAGGGGCAATACCATCTAGAACCTGTAGGTTTTGAGAACCAAGATAATTGTTTGTTGCACTTGTAACAAAAATTCCATATCCTTTTAATTCACGAAAATCATTTAATGTATTAGCATCAGTTACTGTTTTAGAAAGCCAAGTTCCACTTATAGATGGTGAATCTAAATTTGTATTACTATTTGTAAAATCAATTACTTGAGCAATTGAATTTACAACTGAACTTAAAATATTACTTGGATTATTAGTATCTGAAGCTGTTGAACCTTGTGGTAATGCATAGCTTGGTGATGCTATTCCAACAGTATTCCAACCAGGACTTAAAGTTCTCTGAAATAATCTTTGAGCTGGAGTTAAGTTTAAATTATAATTAAATTTTAAAGTTTGATTTTGTCCTGTTTTATTATTTATAAAATATGCAAAGAGAGGTTTAAATTCTGTCTGTCCAGCACCTTGCATTGTTTGCCATCCTGAAGGAGTAGTTGGGTCTAATAAATATATATCAAAATTACTTGATGTCTCTGTAACTGAAAATTCATGACTTAGCAAGACCTTTGGAGTAGAAACAATGTTCCATCCAGAACTAAGTGTTGATATTTGATAATCTAGGACAGATGCGTCTACATTTTTTGTAACAAAAAAAACCCCAATTAAAAAAAGTGGAGTTACGACTACAAAAAACTTTAAAAGATTTTTCATATTTATATTCATTTTAATTTATAATACTAATGTAGATAGTACAGTATTTACATTGATATGTCAAGAAATGTATGTGTAAAATTCTTATTTTGTATAAAACTCATTGAATAGCTCCGGTTCTGGAATATATTGGGTTGCTTGCTTGTAGATTGCTTTTAGTGTTCCCCTTTTGATTGTTTTATGATTAGGAATTACAAGTATTTGATTTTGCAAAAATACTTTTCTAGTTAGAATTATATGACTCCCTTTCATTCTTTTTAAAAGAAAATTGTGAGAATAAAAAAATTTCAATAAAACAGCACCCGAAACACTAGATTTTAATTTTCTAGGCATAAGATGGGCTACCTAATTCAAAATTTGCAATTATTGCAGGAAATTTTATAAAATCTTTTTTTGTTTCTTCTAGGTATAGAGAAACAGCTTCCTGAATGTTTTTTTCAAGTTCTTCAAATGTTTTGCCATCGGTAACTATCGGCGCATTGATTCCAGAAGCAATATACATACCATCTTCATTTGTAATTGAAAATTGGATAACTTTTTTCATATATAAAGCATAGCACAAAAAACAAAAAATAATCAAGCGATTATTTAATGTCCCTTTTTATTCCTTCTTGAATGGTACTCCCAGAAGTTCGTAGAAAGCAAAACCTTCTTTTTGGGTCTTGGCCGTTGATACTACGGTAATCGAAAGTCCGAAAACGTCTTTAATATCTTCATCGGCTGTTTCAGGGAAAATTGTATGTTCTTTGATTCCAATAGTTAAGTTGCCGATATTGTCTACCACTTTACGGGAAATTCCTCTGAAGTCTTTAGTTCGAGGGAGAGAGACATTAATAAGCTTTTCAAGAAAAGCGTACATGCGAGCTCCACGCAACGTTACCATAACTCCAATCGGATCCCCTTGTCGAACTTTGAATGATGCAATGGATTTCTTGGCTCCTTTCATAGCAGGTTTCTGTCCAGTGATTTTTGCAAGACGTAGGGCTATTGCATCATTTTTATTCTTATCTTTCTTGATCATGGTACCAGTGCCCACATTCAAAACTACCTTTTTTAATTTTGGCGATGCCATGACATTCTTATATTTAAAAGCTGTCTTCATTTTCTCAAAGCCACTCGCCTCTTTTTCTTTTACAGTTAAGTGTTTCATATTTATATTTCTTGATTACTTTTTTTTGCAATACGTACCTTAGTATCGCCAACTTTTTTGGTACCAATTCTAGAACCTTTTTCTGTCTTTGGGTCAACAATTGCTACGTTCGATACATGTAGAGGCATGGCTACTTTGATAGTCTGACCTTTCTCTCCGGTCTTTCGTGCTCGCTGGTGTTTCTTAACAATATTCAAACCTTCTATCACTACTTTATTTTCACTAGGAAAAGCTCGAGTAATTTTACCTTTTTTGCCTTTATCTTTTCCTGTTAAAACTATTACGTTGTCTCCTTTTTTTAATTTCATATATTTAAATTACTTCCGGTGCTAATGATATTATTTTTTGAAATCCCTTTTCTGCCAATTCTCGTGGTATTGGACCGAAGACACGTCCAGCTTTTGGATCTTTCTTTCCTTTTTCAAGGATTACTACTGCATTGTCATCAAAACGAATATATGAGCCATCTTTTCTACGATAAGCATTACGAGTTCGGACTACGACTGCTTGATGCACATCTTTCTTTTTTACACCTTTTCTTGGTTGAGCAACTTTTACTGAAATTATTACAAGCTCTCCAAGTGTCGCATACCGCTTTTTGGAACTGCCTAGTACCTTAAACACCTTTCCGATGGTGCCTCCAGCATTGTCTGTTATTTTTACTAATGTTTCTGGTTGTATCATACTTGTCCGCCTATGGCGGGAAATTAACTACTAATGACTTTAAATTTTTTATCTTTTGAAATTGGTCTCGTTTCGACTATTTCTACTTTGTCCCCTGTTTTATATTTATTTTCTTCATCATGAACCTTATACTTCTTGCTCACTTTATAATATTTACCATACTTAGGGTGCTTTATAAAATTTGAAACAGAAACAACAATTGTCTTATTCATTTTATCAGAAACAACCACTCCTTTTAATACTTTTCCATTATTCTTTTTTATTTCTTCTTTCTTCATATATTATTTGTTTATTTCTGTTAAAACTCTAGCTATTTGTTTTTTTAAACTCCCATATTCTTTTACATTTTTTGATTTTGATCCTTCTGTTTTAAATTTTAAAGCACGAAGCTCTTCTTGTAAGCTTGCAAGTTTTATTTGCAACTCATCTTTTTTCATCCCTTTTATATTTTCATTTAATTCTTTTTTTGATTTTGCCATCCCATTATAAATCTTATTAATAATCGTTTTTCTTTATGCCCCATTCATTCGATTTATAACGGGACAAGTATAATTTATTTATTATGCTCTCTAGAAACAATTCTAGTTTTCACAGGAAGTTTGGTCCCTGCTTTACGAAGTGCTTCACGAGCAATTGCTTCTGGAACACCATCAACTTCAAAAATAATACGCCCTGGGAATACCTCAAAACAATACCCTTTCGGATCTCCTTTCCCTTTCCCCATGCCTACCTCTGCAGCTTTAGCAGTGTAAGGTCTATCTGGAAAAATTCGAATCCAATATTTTCCAGCTTTAGTTAAAGTTCTTGAAATAACTTTTCTGGCAGCTTCAATCTGGTTTGACCTAACCCTTGCAGCAGTTGTAGCTTTCAATCCAAAAGAACCAAAGGCGAGTTTTATGCCACGAGTTTCAGGAGTTCTTGCTTTTGGATTTATTCTCCCAGATTGCCATTTTCTAAATTTTACTTTTTTTGGTACTAACATATATTTTATTAATTATTTACTTCTTTCTTATTTTTATCAGCAAAAATCTTTCCGCGATAAATCCAAACCTTTACCCCAATGGTACCATAAGGTAATACTGCTCGTTCTCGTTTAAAATCGATGTCTGCTCGAAAAGTTTGAAGTGGAATTGATCCTCTCTTGAGCTCTTCTGAACGAGCAATTTCAGCCCCCCCTAGTCTTCCTGAAAGTAAGATTCTTGCTCCTTCAACTCCGCGAGCGGACATTACTTTTTCGATTATTTGTTTGATAACTCTTCGGTATGGCATTCTTTTTTCAAGTCCTTCAGCAATCATGTAGGCAACAATAGCAGCATCTGCTTCTGGATTTGTTATTTCAACTATCTCAAGTTTAAAGTCTTCTGACCTCTTGAGACCTAATTTTTCCATTTTCTTTAAAATATCTTCCTTAAGTTTTGTTGCACCTTCACCATTTCGGCCAATAATAAGACCAGGGCGTGAAGTTTTAATTATAAAACGAGTCATTTTTTCACTTCTTTCGATTTCAATCACAGAAACATACATACCACGTAATTTCTTTTCTAGGTATTCTCGGAGTAGTACATCCCCTTTTAAATAGGTACAGTATTTTTTTGGATCAGCAAACCAGCGAGATTTCCAGTCTCTTAAAATTATCAATCTATGTGCATATGGGTGAACTATTTTTGACATATTATTTTTTTGCTTTTACTGCCTTTGGTGTTTTTAATACTTTCTTTTCCCTAAACGCTTCTTTAGAAGTGTCGGGCGATCCAGCTTTGCTGGATTTAGCCTCTTTTTTATTTTTTCCACCAATTGGAGCCATACTGAATGATTTTGGAGTAGAGGTACTTTTCACTTGTACCACTTTTTCAGCAAGAAGAAGATTGATATGGCTGGTGCGTTTATTGATTCGGTGTCCTGTCCCCATAGCAGCTGGCATCATTCTTTTCATTACTATCCCCTTATCAACTCGCAATTCTTTTATAAATAAATTATCTTTTTCGATACCCATATTCTTGGCATTTGCAATAGCAGATAGTAAAAGTTTCTTGATTGGTAAACCTGCACGCTTCGGCAAAAAATCAAGCTCTACTATAGCTACATCAACTTTTTTCCCTTTGATAAGATTTGCGACTAAACGAACCTTTCTTGGAGACTGTCTGTAATTTTTTAAAAATGCTTTCATTATATTTGTAATTTTATTATTTTGTTATATTTATTTCAAAACTGAGACTATAACTAATTTTTTAAAAATGCTTTCATGATTATTTTTTCTTTGAATCAGCTGCTGCTGTTGCAGATTTTGCTTGAGTAATTTCTGCTTCCTTCTTTTTCTGTTCTAATTCTTTTTGCATTTTACCTCCATGTTTTATAAATTTTCTAGTTGGAGAAAATTCTCCCAATCGGTGTCCAACCATATCTTCAGTAACAATTACTTCAATATGGTTTTTGCCGTTATGGACCCCAAAAGTGAAGCCTACCATTTCAGGGGCTATCTGACATGCTCTTTTCCAAGTCTTTATCATTGGAGTTTGAAGTGGACTTTTGCCAGCTATCTTTTTTAATAGCTTTTCGTCTATATTTATTCCTTTTTTGATTGATCTTGTCATTGATTTAGCGAAATCATGTCGCGCAACCGTCCTATAAGCGCGACGATATTAAAAAGCTCCTTACGAGCTGATGTTCATACTAGCAAATTACAAAAAAAAGTCAAATTTTTAAAACAGTATTGAAAATATTAATCCAAATGAAATCGTGTTGCAGAATTTTGAATATGTGGTATACCAATAAAACAAAAAATTCCCTTGTTGGGAATTTTTTGTTTTATATTCCTTTTTATTGTGATTTTCTAGACTTACCAGTTTTTCGGCGACTTACTATAAATATATTTGAGTATTTCTTTGGGTGACGGGTCTTTCGTCCTCCGGTAACTTTCCCCCATTTTGTCTTTGGACGCTTAGTTCCTCTGCCCTGTCTGCCTTCACCTCCTCCGTATGGATGATCTACCGGATTCATTGCACTACCTCGAACTGTTGGCCGAATTCCTTTCCAACGACTTCGTCCTGCCTTACCGTAATTTTCTAAATGATGTTCTTCATTTGAAACAACCCCGACACATGCCCAACAAGTTTCTCTTACTTTTCGCACTTCGCTTGATGGCATTTTCAAATTTGTGTATCCATCAGCATTTGCTACAACTTGAGCAAAGATTCCAGCTGAGCGTCCAATTTTGGCCCCTCCTCCTGGTTTTACTTCAACATTGTAAACAAAAGTACCTACTGGAACATTTTTCAAAGGAAGTCTATTGCCAGTTGTAAGTTCTGCTTTTTCTGAAACAATAAATGAATCTCCTGGTTTTGTAGTTTTTGGAAGAACAACATATCTTTTTTCTCCATCACGATATACTGCAAGACCAATAAAAGCTGAGCGATTTGGGTCGTATTCAATACTCTTTATTTTTGCAGGAATTTCTTTTTTATCATATACAAAATCTACTTCACGATAAAGTCTCTTGTGCCCAGCACCTTTATGACGCATAGTAATACGTCCTTGACTATTGCGCCCAACAGAACGTCGAAATCCATGAGTAAGAGATTTTTCTGGAGTAGTCCTGGTCAAAACTCCGCGGTACATCACGTTTGTCATTTGTCTTCTTGAATCTGTTGTGGGTTTATATGTTTTCATGGTTTAACTTTTTAAATTCGTAATTATTTAAATGAATTCTATTTTATCTTCTTTTTTTAAATATACAAGGGCTTTTTTACCTCCGCTCTTTACCCCATATTTACCTTTTGATATTACTTGCTTATCTTGTACTCTTAAAATATTTACTTTAAGAGGTTTCACTTTATAAAGTGAAAAAATGGCTTTTTTAATTTCTGTCTTATTGGCATTTTCAGTTACATCAAAAGTGTAAACATTTTGTTCTGCCCTAAAAGATGCTTTTTCAGTAATTCTTGGATTTTTAATTATTTTTAAAGTAATCATTTTTGTAATTCGTAATTATTTTCTATCCTCTAGCTTCTAAAAACTTCACACTTTCTTCTGGGCGTTCTATTAATAAATATTTGTAATTCAATACATCAAGTGGATTCAAATTTTTAACAAAAACAATCTCTAATTGTGGTAAATTTCTGAAACTTTTTTCTATTTTTTCATTTCGTCCATATAATGCAACTAAAATTTTTGGCTTTTTAGAATTTGTAATTATTTTCCATTTTGATGCTTTTGATAAATCTTTCATTATACCCAAGGCATTTTTTGTTTTTATATCTATCATCTCCAATGAATCAACAAAAAGTATTTCTTTATCTTTTTGTTTACGAGACAAAACAGAAAACAAAGCTTGGGCACGCATACTTTTGGTAATTTTTCTCTTATAATTTTTTTCAGCAAGTGGACCATGGGTAACACCTCCTCCAACCCAAATAGGAGATCTAGATGACCCGTGACGAGCACGTCCTGTTCCTTTTTGTTTCCAAGGCTTTTTACCTCCTCCACGAACTTCTCCACGATCTTTGGTATCAGCCGTACCTGCACGTTTGTTTGATCGCATTCCTTCTACAACTTGGTGAACTAGATCAGCTCGCCATTTAGCTCCAAAAACTTTTACAGGAAGATTGATTTTCCCAGCCTCTACTCCTTTTTGATTGTATATTTTTGATTCCATTGTTTTTTATTTTCTACTTTGAAGATAGAGCCTTAGACTCTATCCGATAGAGGCTAAAGCTCTATCTGCTGACTATCTCTACTAATGTTCCACGTTTCCCAGTAATTGCACCCTTTATAAGCATCGTATTATTTTCAGAATCAACAAAAATTACTTTAAGATTTTTCTGAGTAATTCTATCAGACCCCATACGTCCTGGCATACGCATACCTTTTGGCACGTGAGTTCGAAGACCTCCTCCGATACTACCTGGCTCTCTTTCAGAATGTTTTTGCCCATGAGATCGTGGACCACCATGGAAACCATGACGCTTCACAACACCTTGGAAACCTTTACCTTTTGAAATACTTGAAACTTGAAGCTTATCGCCTGGGACAAAGATTGAAACATTTATTGTATCTCCTTCTTTTACTTCTGTTTTATCTATTGGTTTTAATCTAAATTCTTTCAGAGTTTTATAAAGCCCACCCCTCATCTGACCAATCTGTGCTTTATTTATTCTTTCCTTTTTTTGAGTTTCGTACCCCACCTGAACTGCATTATAACCATCTTTTGATTTCTCAAATACTCGAGTCACTGTAATAGGTAGAACCGTGACAATGGTAACAGGAACAACTTCTCCCTCTGGGGAAAAATATTCTGTCATATTTTCTTTTTTACCAAGAATAAATTTCATATAATTTTTGTGGCGTTAAACTCGTAGTTTTATAGCATCTTAACATCTATATCAACTCCAGAAGGAAGAGATAAATTTGTAAGAGCCTCAATTGTCTTCGCAGAAGGATTTATAATATCAATCAATCTTTTATGAACTCTGATTTCAAATTGTTCTCGTGTATTTTTGTAAACAAAAGATGCACGATTTACTGTATATTTTTTAATTTCAGTAGGAAGTGGAACAGGGCCTACGATAGTCGCATCATAACGCATCGCGGTATCCATAATCTGCTTTACAGATGCATCTAAAATCTTATTTTCATAAGCACGAACACGGATTCGGAGTATTACTTTCCCGTCTTCTTTTTTATCCTTATTTTTTAAGGCTTTTCCCGAAACTTTCTGCTTTGAAGCGACTCTCGTCTTCTTTATTTTTACTTCTGGTTCTGTTGTCATGAAATTTACGCAATAATCTTTGTTACAACTCCTGCACCTACAGTCTTGCCTCCTTCACGAATAGCAAATTTCTGTGCCTCTTCAAGTGCTACTGGAGTTACGAGCTTAACTGTGAGTTTTGCTGTATCTCCTGGCATAACCATTTCTACTCCATCTGCCAACAACACATCTCCGGTAACGTCTGTAGTACGAATGTAGAATTGTGGCTTATAACCTTTAAAGAATGGAGTATGTCTTCCCCCTTCTTCCTTTTTCAAAACATAAACTTCACAAGTAAAATTATCATGTGGAGTTGTTGTTCCTGGTTTACATAGAACTTGTCCTCGAGTTATATCTTCTTTCTTAAGTCCTCGTAGTAATATTCCTGCATTGTCTCCAGCCATACCTTCTTGAAGGTTCTTGTTAAACATTTCAATACCAGTAACAACTGATTTCTGTGTAGGTTTTATACCAACAATTTCAACTTCTTCTCCAACTTTTACAAGTCCTCTTTCGATTTTACCTGTAACAACTGTTCCACGTCCTTCAATTGAGAAAATATCTTCAACCGGCATAAGAAATGGTTTTGAAACATCTCTTATTGGAACTGGAATATAAGTATCAAGTGCATCGGTTAATTCAAGAATTTTCTTTGCCCATGGATCGTCAAGTGATGTAGCCTCAAGACCTTTTAGAGCAGAACCCCTGATAACAGGAGCATTTGCGCCATCAAAACCTTGTTTGGTTAGAAGTTCACGAATTTCTTCTTCAACCATATCGATCATGTCTTTGTCATCAACCATGTCGCACTTGTTTAGGAAAACAATCATTTTTGGAACACCAACTTGTTTTGCAAGGAGAACGTGTTCACGAGTTTGTGGCATTGCACCGTCAGTGGCTGCAACGACTAAAATAGCACCGTCCATTTGAGCGGCACCGGTAATCATATTTTTGATGTAGTCTGCGTGTCCTGGAGCATCGATGTGTGCATAGTGACGAGCATCAGTAGCATACTCGTTGTGGGAAATATTAATTGTGATTCCACGAGCTTTTTCTTCAGGAGCATTGTCGATTTGGTCAACTCCTCGAAGTCTCACTGTTTTACCAGCAAGGTTTAGAACGTGTAATATTGCCGCAGTTAAAGTGGTCTTTCCATGGTCAACGTGACCGATGGTACCTACGTTCACATGTGGCTTGTCTCTCTTAAATTCTTCTGCCATATATTTATTTTTAATAATTAAAACTTAACATACAAGAACCAGTTGCTAAGGCCTAATTACTAAACTTGTCCCGCCCAAAGGCGTGGATAAAATTAACTTAATAATTATCTATTTCCAAAATTGGCAATAGAAAAACTGCGAAAGTGCAGTTAGGATGATATTAGCAAATTAAAAAATACTTGTCAAATGAGTTTATTTCAGATATTCCGCTATTTCTTCTTTTAGTTTCCTCGCTTCTTCTTTTGGGTTTTCGGAGAAAATTATTCCACGAGAAGAATTTATGATGAGGCCGAGACCTTCGCTATTTCTTCCTGCCTTCATTACTTCCTCAATGCTTCCCCCTTGGGCACCAATGCCCGGCACCAGAAACGTCATATCTCCTGCAACTTCTCTGATTTTTTTCATTTCTTCTGGATAAGTTGCCCCAACTACCAACATGCAATTATTATTTTTATTCCATTCATTCGCAATTTTTTCTGCTACAACCTGCCACAACGGCATTTCTTTGTTCAAATTGTTCAAAGTTCGACTTTGAACAATTTGCGTTGGCAGGTTTTGAAAATCTTTCGCTCCAGGGTTTGAAGTGCGACACAAAAATATTGAAGCCTTGTCGCTCCTATCTAAAAAAGGTTGTACTGCTTCTTGTCCCAAATACGGATACAAGGTTACTGCATCAAATCCAAGCCAATCATACACAAATTCCACATAGCCATTATTGGTATTGCCGATATCTCCCCTTTTTT